>MDTE01123263.1_pt1 | contig 205927 bp, 172 predicted proteins | sample 811231 | NCBI WGS metagenome assembly MDTE01 (sample SAMN05326651, study PRJNA326480) | marine metagenome | isolation source: seawater | place: Indian Ocean: Red Sea | collected 2010 | reverse complement strand
GATCAAATGGTAGGGTGGTAGTCCTTAACTTTTCGCCCGGCTTCGGCTGGGTGTAGAGTGTGGGCCGGTGGGGACATTCCCTGCCGGCCCTTTTTTTTTGCCGGCTGATACGTGCACCCTTCCATGCCGATGTTGATCGATCGACGATCGTTTTTTGACCGTGCTCTGGCTCTGGGAGGAGCCTCCCTGCTTTCTTCCCGATTGGCGGCTCGTCAGCGCAGCGACGCTGACAGTTTCCCATGGGGTCAGACTCGAGAGTCACTTCGTGCGCGCTTCGATGATCTCCGTCGCCACTTCGTTTTCGAATACTACCCTTGGTATGGCAATAAACCATTCAACCACTGGCAGCAGTGGGGACGAGTTCCACCGACTGACTTGGCCGGCAGTAGTATGCCGCTTCTCGGGGCCTACGACTCCCGGGCCGTTGCCGTTCTTGAGCAGCATGCGCGCTGGATCGCCGAGAGTGGCGTCGGCGTTGTTGACTTGAGTTGGTGGGGCGTTGGCAGCTATACCGACCGCGCCGTCTCGATCGTGATGGATGTTATGCATGCTCACGACCTGAAGGTGACGTTCCACCTGGAGCCGTACGGCCCAGAGCGAGCTGAACAACTATTGGCAGACATCAGGTATTTGCTGCGCGAATATGGCGAAAAGCGACGGTGGGACTGCTTCTACTTCAACCGACGTGAGGACGGACGGGAAGGGCCAGTCTTTAAGTTGTTTGCGACCACCGTAGCGTCACACCGCGTTGACTGCCATGGTGTGCGACAGCCGGTGGCGGAGTTCGTCGAAGATAGTCGGTGGCGGTGGGCGACCGATCGGGTTCATACCGAGTTCAACTCGACTCATCCTGACCTACTCATTTTGTCGGGCGATAGCTGGCATCCGGAGCGGGTTGCTGCGGCTGGCTTCGATGGGTTTGCGAACTATGACCCCACCACCGCCACGAGCGGGTGGCTTCAGGCGGCGCTTGAGGCTTCGCGCCGAGGGATGGTTTTTTCGTTCAACGTTAATCCTGGGTTCGACCTCATCGAGCGTGTGCGAAGCCAGCGGGATCTCGCGCCGGGAGAGTGTTACACGCCGGTTCCGTTTTTTCCGACCACCTTTCACCTCAATTGGGATCGAGCCGAGGATCGCGAACGTGCCGCCCGACTGGCGGACGCGCGAATCACCGAGACGTTTAAGCAAAACCTCTGGCTACAAACGCATCCGTGGCTTGGAAATGTTAAAGCCGGGTTCTTCATGACCTACATCACGTCGTTTAACGAGTGGCACGAGGGGACCCAGTTTGAGCCGATGCGGGCCCACGCCGACCTTACCCTGTCAGAGAGGAAGGTTGGCTATCACAACTCCGAGGATGGATTTTATCGATTGCGTCGTTTGACGGAACTGGTCGACCGCCTTGGGGCTTAGTTGCTGCCGAGGCGCAGCGTGGCGGCAGTGGTCACCCGATTTTGCCAAAACGGTGTGGGTCCGAAGATGCGCCGACCGCCGACCGTGACTCGAACCGCGAACCGGTTGTGGATCGGGACCTCGACCCCACCGCCGACCTGCAATGCGCCGTGCCGCTCAACTGATGCCCCGAAGCTGTCAACGGGTGCGTGGCTGTGCACTTGCAGGTTAATTTGGGTTTGTCCTGCGAGCACCTGAATGAGTGGTCGAACGCGCCAGACGGGTACCGACATTGTGGCCGAAGCCATGGTGCCGAGGGCGCTGGCGTTGACGTTGAGCCCGAAAATGTCGTCGGTTTGAGTCATCCGATCGAGTTCGAATCCGACTGAGAACCAAGGCGTAGCGTACCACCCGCCGCCGATGATCCATCCTGGTCCGACCCCGCCGACCAATGTGCTGGAGTCGATCGCAGCAACGCCACCCACGACCTCGACCCGACCTTCGGATCGGTTTTGGGCGGGAGCTGGCAGGATACTAAGGAGAAAGATCAGTGGGACAAAAATGGCGGAGAGAGTGGGATTCGAACCCACGGTAGGAGGATTACCCCTACACACGCTTTCCAAGCGCGCTCCTTCAACCACTCAGACATCTCTCCGCGAATGAACGTTAGTGGTACCAAAACAAAGTCTAACAGTCTCAAACGGGTTTGTGTCTTGATCGCGAGTAAGGGCCGACGTACACTGAAGGTTCTTCCCATGGCGATGGGTCGCACCGTGGCTCGGACCCTGTGCAATTTCAGCCTGCGAACCGCGTCAGGGCCGGAAGGCAGCAGCGCTAAGTAGATACTGACATGTGCCGCAGGTTTCTCCGGGCCGCGGTGGGTTCCATTGTTATGGGAAGACCAACGAACGCCAACCATGAGTTATCAAGTTCTTGCGCGTAAATATCGGCCCCAGCATTTTGACGATGTGGTTGGTCAACGTGGCGTGACCCAGACGCTCCGGAATGCCCTGACCCAAGGCCGATTAGCCCAATCATATATATTTGCCGGCCCGCGCGGAGTCGGCAAGACGACGACGGCTCGTATTCTTGCACGGGCATTGAACTGTACGCGGGGGCCGACAGCGGATCCGTGTGGAACCTGTGAGGCCTGTGTTGAAATTACCGAAGGTAGAGACATTGACGTACTAGAGATTGATGCGGCCACGCATACCCAAGTGGACACCATACGAGAGGTCATCATCAATGGATTAGCGATCGCACCGGTTCGCAATCGGTACAAGGTTTTTGTCATTGACGAAGTGCATCAATTGTCGAAGTCGTCATTCAATGCACTACTGAAATCGATTGAAGAGCCGCCGCCGCATGTAATGTTCATGATGGCGACCACGGAATTGGGCAAAATTCCAGAAACGATTCGATCGCGGTCACAAGTGTATGAACTCCGAACCATCAGTCGGCAGCAGATCGTTACACAGCTAGGTGTCATTGCCGAAGCCGAATCGATCACCATTGATGAGGCGGCACTGAATCTTTTGGCGCGTGCAGCGGACGGTAGCATGCGGGATGCACAGAGTGCATGCGACCAGGTGCGAGCGTTCGCGGGAGAGTCCATTACGGCCGATGACGTATCAACGGTACTTGGGCTGATCGGGCGTGAACCTGTCTTGGAAGTTGCGGCGGCGGTAGCGGAAGAGGATGCGGCTGCTGTGTTTGAACTGGTCGGCCGCTTTATTGAGGCCGGCTATGATCTCCGACTGGTTTGCCGAGAATTGTCTCGGATGATCCGAGATCTGCTTGTACTCGCGATTGATCCGAGCCGAGCCGATGATCCTGAAATTGCTGTCGACACAGAACGTGACCAACTTCTTCAATTATCCAAACAATTTTCTCGTGAGGATTTGTTGCGAGCGTTTGAGGTGATCAATCGTGCCGAATTCGAGATTCGGACTGCCACACAACCCCGGTATCACTTGGAAATGGCGCTGTTGCGTTGGATGCATTTGCAAAAGCTCGTGCCTCTTACGGACCTCCTTGAAGGACGAGGACCGAGAACTGAGCCCGGGTCGCGTGGTGGCGGGGGTGCCCCTGCGGTGGTTCGGCGTCGATCGTCGCCACAGAAACCGACGGCCCCAAAGCCGAGGCGCTCTACACAAACTGCCGTGGCGATGCCGCCAGTCGCTCCGGATCGGAATGAATCCGCGTCATCGATGGGTGAGAAGTTGCCGGCTGCTGAACAGGGGATGTCTGGTGTTTCGGCCGATCTATCTGAGCAAAAAGCCAAACTTATGGCCGCTATCAAGCAGGAAAAAAAGTTCTTCTATGGAACGGTCGTCGCGCAGGCGCAACGGATTGAACTAGGGCCTGAGGCTGTGACATTTACGTTTACGCCGGGACAGAAAACGTTAGCGGCACAATTAGCCCAGAATATGCCGTGGCTTGAAGAAATAGCCCAGGTGGCGTTGGGGCGAAAGCTTTCAGTGCGTAGTGCAGAGGGGATGGTGTCGCCGTCTGAGTCGTTGTCCGGAGAGTTATCAATGGCATCTGCAGAGTCGGCGGTACCGGAGGCGAAAACTGACAGGCAGGAGGCGGAGACCCTTCGTCCGCGGGTAATGGATGATACGTTTGTGAAAGCGATGGTCGACGTGTTGTCGGCTGAGATTGATGATGTGCAGAAACTGTGATGGGTGGAGAAGTTGTTTTGGTGGAACACTCTCGACACGCGTACTATGATCAACTAACACAAGGTCGTTAGAGCCGTTATGAATATTCAGAAGATGATGAAGCAGGCGCAGGAGATGCAGGAGCAACTGCAGCGTGAACTCGCTCAAACTCAGGTTGAAGCTACCGCGGGGGGTGGCATGGTCACGGTTGTCATGACAGGAGTCAAACAACTCCGCAGTGTGACCATCGACCCGGAGGTGGTTTCCAAGGATGATGTAGAGATGCTGCAAGATCTGATCGTTGCGGCGATCAATGATGCTCAACGGAAGGTCGATGATGAGGTCTCCGGTAAGATGGGAGGCATGATGGGTGGGCTGAAGATTCCCGGATTGACGGGATGAAAGAACTCGGCCCGCTCCGTGCGTTGGTCGAACAACTCCAACGACTCCCTGGCATTGGTGCCAAGGGTGCGCAACGCCTTGCCTTTCATATGCTCAGAGAACCGCGCGATGATGTCGAAGCGTTGATTGACAGTATTCGGGCGGTCAAAGAGCAAATTACATACTGTTCGATTTGTCACAACATTACGGATGCTGACCCGTGCTATTACTGCACGGACGAGGTGCGCGACCGGTCGGTCATTTGCGTGGTTGAAGATCCGCACAATGTGACGGCCGTTGAGAAGACGCACGAATTTAACGGGACCTACCACGTTTTGATGGGAGCTCTGTCGCCACTCCAAGGGGTTGGTCCCGACGATTTACGTATCAAGAGTCTTCTCGCGCGTGTTGGTGACGGTGGTGTCGAAGAAGTGATTTTGGCGACGAACCCGAATGTAGAAGGAGAAGCAACCGCTATTTATTTGGCCAAGCTATTGAAGCCGTTGGGTGTGCGCGTCACCCGCATTGCGATGGGACTTCCGGTCGGTAGTGACCTTGAATATGTAGACGATGTCACGATTCACAAGGCGATGGAAGGTCGGCGTGAATTGTAGTGTTGGAACCGTGTTCTCGCTTGACGGTTGAGTCATCGTCCGGAAGTGTGAATTTACGTGGCCGTTACACGTGAGGTAATCGGTAAACGCGCTTGGCTGTATCGTGAAACATTGCGGCCCGCTCCGTGGTCGAAAATTCCGCGGACAATTTTTTGAACTGGTTCCAAAGCACAGTATACGAGCAGGATAACTTGTCGACCGGAAAGTTGCTTTCGAACATACACCGGTCTGGCCCGAACTGCTCGAACATGTAGTCGTACCACGGGCGATTCGCTTCGACCAATTGATCTGATGTTGGTGGCTGGTCGCGTTCGTGCCAACCGTAGCCGTTGACCACCATTTGGATGCCACCCACTTTGGCAACGACGTTCTGGTGTTTTGCTAGTTCAGCCACAGCTGGTTTCCAGGCGGTGAAGACCTCGTCGCGACGGTTAGCGTAGGGACCTATCCCGATAGGTCCTCCCAAGTGGTTAAAGATGATCGTTGTGTCGGGAAAAGCGCCGGCGAGGTTTGCGAGATCAGTGATGTGGGTGTGATAAACCCAGCCTTCAAACGAGAGTCCATAGGTGCGGAGGTGCGCGTAGCCTCTCCGGAAGTCCGAGTCGAGCAACAGATGTTCAGGGCCTGATGGTCGTCGGGCGACTACAGGCGGTTCCGCCCACGCCGCCCGGTGTCTTATGCCTCTGAAACGTTGAGGGCTTGCCGCTATTTGGGCCTCAAGTACCGGCACAACACGGTCGCCGAGCAGCAGGTTGGCGCTGCCAACGATGCCCGTTCCAACACGGGTCTCTCCATATTGGCCACTAGCACTCTTCGCTGCGACGCCTTGCACGAACTCTGTTTCTCCCACGACCCGGAGTTCCTCGGGTCCGTCGCCCCGATACATTGACGTGCATTCGACAAATACGGTCTGCCGTACGTTGTGTTCTTGCGTATCTTCAAGGAGTTCTTCCAGGAGATACCGGTTGCCGGGGCGATCCCACAGATGGTGATGAGGATCGATAATGGGAAGGTCCGGCTCAAGTGCTGGTTCTGTGGTTTGTGCTAGCCACTGCTGACGGGGCCCTGTGGCCGCACGCGGTTGTTGAGCCTGTGTGAGTTTCGGAGCGAGGCCGGTCAATAAACTACCAGCAACGCCGCCGAGGGCGTATGCTCCGGCACGACCAACAAAGCGTCGACGTGTGATCTCATCCATCCGTATAATCCTTATTCGTTGGGGTGCTGTGGTTGCAAAAGCACTAGCAGTTAATTATGGCGTTGGCTCAATCTTGAGTAATGCGCCATCATCCGCGTCTGTCAGGACATAAAGGAAGCCATCTGGACCTTCGCGTACTTCCCGGATCCGTTGCCTGAGTTCAGTCAACATCGACTCGCGACGAAGTTCTTCGGTCTTAGCATTGAAAACAATACGTTCTAGGTGTCCTGTGCCAGGTATTCCACCTTCTCGGAGGGAGCCTACGAACACGTTACCTTTCCACGCCGGAAATTGGTCACCGGTATAGACGGCCATCCCGGCGGCCGCAATGGCGGGTAGCCACACAACCAATGGTGTTTCGATGCCGTCACGTGTTGGTTCGTAGAGGCGTGCTCCGGAATAGTCACGACCAAAGCTGACGATGGGCCATCCGTAGTTGCGGCCCGCCAGGACAATGTTGATCTCGTCGCCACCGTTGGGGCCATTTTCGTGCTGCCAGATTTCTCCGGTCACTGGGTGGAGGATCAGACCGAGAGTGTTGCGATGGCCGAAGCTATAAATTTCCGGTCGATGGCCGTTGTGGTTGATGAACGGGTTATCGTCGGGTACGGAGCCATCGTCGTTAAGCCGCAACACCTTGCCGCGCAGGCTCATCGGGTCTTGAGATACGTCGGTTACTCGACCTCCGGTCGACATGTAAACTTTGCCGTCACGGCCAAAGACGACGCGACCGTTAAGCCCGGAATTGCCTTCGTATGCCTCGGTCACGATTAAATCTCTGACATCGGTCAGTGCGCCAGCTTCCAAGCGGCCCCGTGCAAGGGCCGGCGCCCCTTTGCCGCCACCGACGGGCTTGGTATAGGTGAGATAGACGAGACGATTTTCGGCGAACTGGGGGTGGACGGCGACATCCATGAGTCCGCCATTGCCGTCAGTTCTGACCGCCGGGACGCCGGAGATTTCGTGCGGGTCAAGTACTCCGTTGCGAACGCGCCGGAGACGACCGGGGCGCTCGGTGACTAACATGTCGTCGTTTGGCAGGAAGGTAATGGCCCATGGATGCGAGAGTCCTTTAGCCACGACACTGACATGAATCTTGTGTTGTTCGGCCGTATCAAATACCCATGGTCCGTCGCCTAATGGTGGCACCGGTACACCAATCTCTGGTTCTTGCTCCGCATGCCCGACCGGAGACATCGAGAGCAGGAACAAAGCTGCTACAAGAAGCGACACCCTAAAGTTCATACGAACCTCCCATGTGGAATAAACGACGGCTGCATTCCGCCATCACTTAACCAAAACTTGTCTGAGGTCATGCCCATTTAAATTATTTCAGCTGATCGGAATCATATTTCATAACCGATCACTTCTCCGTACACTGACTTAAGATCACGACTTTACCCTGTCGAATAAGTCGATTGGAAGAAATACCGCGGTGAGACAGAGCATTTGAAGGCGAGTTGAGTGGTTACGTAATGGCACGGTTTCTGAATCTTCGAATTGAACGTCCTGTTGCGGGTGGCGCGATGCTTGCTCATTATGGTGGGCGGGTCGTGCTCGTCGAGGGGGCGATTCCCGGTGAACGGGTAGACGCACGTGTTGATCGAGAGCGCCGTGACGTCCTGTTTGCGACGGTTATTAACGTTGTCGAACCTGATGCCGATCGGCGTGCCGTGGAGAGCGACCCCGCGTGTGGAGGCCAAGCGTATCTCCATATTGAGTACGACCGACAGCGACAGTTGAAGTCGCAGGTGATTGCGGACACTCTTCGGCGGATGACGAAGCTAGATGCTGTAGTTGCGGTGCCGGTTATGCCCTCGAAGGAGCACGGCTACCGAATGCGGTCACGACTCCATGCCGGGTCATCGGGGTTGGGTTTCCTCCGTGGTGGCACGCACACGCTGTGCAATGTGGCTCGTACGGGACAATTGCTTCCCGAGGCGAACCGCGTCGTTTCTCAGGTTGGGCGTCGTCTCAGTCGATCGAAGTATCGCAGTGTGACCCATGTCGACCTCGCCGAAAGTCTGAACGCAGAAATGCGGGTAATGAACTTTCATTTGGCAGCGCCGTCAGCATCCAAGCTAGTTGCTGAATGGACAAGGGGTTGCGCCCTGACTGGCGTGACATGCTCAAAACCAGGGAGTGCCGAGATAAAAGTTATTTCCGGGACGCCTACGATCTCCGATCCCGTGGAATCGCTCTTGCACGGTGATGCCTCCCATCATGGATCGATTGCACGACATGCGCGATCGTTTTTCCAGGGGAATCGCTATGTGCTTTCCGAGTTGGTGACGTCAGTCTGTCGACGCGTCACGACCGATCCCGTTCTTGACCTCTACGCGGGCGTGGGTTTGTTTTCCGTTGCCCTGGCGAGTTTAGGGATTGAAAACATTACAGCGGTCGAGCGAGATGCGTCAGCCCGGAGGGATCTTGTTACGAATGCGAGCGGCACACATATTGCTGTCATTGGGACGTCCGTGGAGCAGTTTCTATCACGGAGTTCGAACGTAATTTCAGGAACGGTCATCGTTGACCCTCCAAGAGCGGGGTTAGGGCGAAATGTTCTCGATCTGCTTGTGCAGAGGCGAGTATCCTCACTTGTCTATGTGTCTTGCGATGTAGCGACGTTTGCACGCGATCTGCAACGGCTTGGCGAGGCTGGGTATACGGTCGAGGATATTGAGGCGTTCGATATGTTTCCCAACTCAGCGCACATCGAGGTTATAGCGAGTCTGAGACGTTGATGGGTTTGTTTTGATTGAGGTGGGGGCAGTCCCTACTGTTCGTTTCCGTTGAGCCGATTGAGCAGGTGGGTCTTTAACTCTTTAATACCGTCACCAGTTTTGGCTGAGATTGACCAGCCACCGTTGACCTCGCCAGTGGCCGCGTTGCATCGGTCTGTTTTATTGAAAACAGGCAAAATTCGGTTGGAGTTGACTCCGAGATCTGAAAGTACTGCCTTGCCAACGTCCATGTGTTCGTGCCACCGTGGGTGATTCCGGTCGACGATGTGAAGGACGAGAGCCGCGTGGCTGATTTCTTCGAGCGTACTGCGAAATGAATCGACGAGATGATGCGGGAGTTTACGAATAAACCCGACCGTATCTACGAAGATGGCGGTTGTTGTGCCTCCAAGCGACCCTTTGCGAAGCTTGGAGTCGAGAGTCGCAAAGAGCTTGTCCTCGGCCTGGACACCAGCACGGGTCAAGTAATTGAAGAGCGTTGACTTTCCGGCATTGGTATAGCCAGCGAGCGCAACGACTGGTTCGCCACGTCTCCCACGACGATGCAGCGCGCGCGTTTTCTTGATTTTAGACAGGTCTCGCTTTAACTGTTTTATTCGGTTCCGCAGCAGGCGTCGGTCGACTTCAAGCTGGGTTTCGCCCTCTCCGCCTCGAACGCCGATGCCACCAACTTGGCGAGACAGGTGAGTCCAACGACCAGTCAGACGCGGTAACTGATACATAAGTTGTGCGAGTTCGACTTGGGTGCGTGCTTCGCGCGTGCGTGCCCGTTTGACAAAAAGATCGAGGATCAATGCACTGCGATCGATGACGGCGCAGGGGATAACTTCTTCTAAATTTCTTACTTGATTTGGCGTCAGATTGTCATCGAAGACGACGACGTTAGCACCTAACTCATCGGCGGTTTTGCCGATCTCGTTTGCTTTGCCTCGGCCAATGAGCGTTCTTCCGTCCGGAGCGCGTCGAAATTGAAAATGTCTTCCTACAACGACGGTGCCAGCACTTCGAGCGAGTTCAGCCAGTTCGTCGAGGTTCTCGTTGACAACAAGTTCGGGCTGATCGGGGCGCGCAAGACCCATGAGGAAGGCGCGGGAGACGGAGTGTTCGGTTAGTTCTTGCAAGGTGGTGTTTGCGTCAGCAGTCCGGTATAACGAAGGAGCCTATATGATGGTGACACATAATGACTGATAACGATGTGACAAATGAGCAGGATCAAGTTAGCGCGCTGGCACGTAGCATTTTGAAACATGTCGAGGTCGAAAGCCAGAGCAATGTCCCACTGGCGGCAGCAGCGTGTGGGAGTGTCGCGATGTATTTACTGGCCATCAGTACGATTGACGAAGCCGAGCAAGCACGCTTTTTTGAAGGGCTGGGCAATGAGCTAGCGGCCTTTAACAAACAGCGCGATGCGAGCACGCCCGACAGCTGACCGAGTATGTGCGGCACATGAAACAGCGACGAGGACATTAATGGCTCCTGCGAGAAGCGACTCCGATGAGTTCCAGAATGGTGGCGAGCCTTGGACCGTGCGTATCTTGAGGGTTCAGCGTTACTCTATATTTTTAAAGGGCAAATGCTAAGCGGTGGTCGCCATCGGACGCGTTTGACGGCTGCCACGTCTCTTTTTTCGTTGTGATTTCTTTTTGGCGGGGCGTGAGGATGTTTTTGTGACTTTTCTAGCGCCTTCTGCTTTTTTTGATCTGCGAAATTTTCCTTGTGATGGGGGTCCCGAGTGACGTTTTGGCTTCCGACCCGCTTTTAGTTTTAGTGTCTCAGCGGCAACTGTAAATCCGTCAACTGGTTCCCGTTTGATTGATGTTCGAATGAGTCGTTCGATAGCTGCTAATTTTTTATGTTCTTGAGGTGAGACAAGGGAGATCGCATTGCCGCTGCTACCAGCTCTGGCGGTGCGACCAATCCGATGTACGTAGTCTTCAGGGGCTTCAGGTAGTTCAAAGTTGACGACGTGGCTGATGCCTTCTACATCGATCCCGCGTGCAGCGATATCCGTTGCAATGAGGATGTCAATCTTTCCGCTTCGAAATCGTGCGAGCGCGCGCGTTCTGGCACTTTGGCTCTTATTGCTGTGAATTGCAGCGGCCGCGTGGCCTGCTTTTTCCAATACGCGAGCCAATTGGTTTGCTCGAGCCTTTGTGCGAGTAAACACCAGTGTGTGGTGCATGTTGCTGTTCTGAAGAATGGTTTTAAGTAAGTCTTTCTTTTGCTCCGTTTGTACCGGGTGAATGACTTGCGTAACTTTTTTCACAGGGGTTGCCCTGCGAGTAACTTCGACCATTACGGGCGCCCGGCTAGTACGCCGTATTAAGGCTTCAATGTCATTGGGCATTGTTGCGGAAAAAAAGAGGTTTTGACGCTTTTTGGGGAGAACCTTGAGGATACGGCGGACGTCAGGGAGAAACCCCATGTCAAGCATACGGTCGGCTTCGTCGAGAACGACAGTCTGGATGTCGTTGAGAGGGGCTTGTTTTCGGTTGACATGATCCAGCAGTCGTCCAGGTGTCGCAATCAAGAGGTCTAGGTTTCCAGCCAGTTTCCGTTTTTGTGGTTCCATTCCGACCCCACCGAAAACAACACCACTCCGAAGGTTTAGATGTTTTCCATAACGTTTCGCCATGTCACCAATTTGTGCAGCAAGCTCTCTGGTTGGCGTGACTACCAGTGCTCGAGGGCCAGTGGACGGTTTTCCGAGTAGCAATTGCTGAAGGATTGGTAATAGAAACGCGGCGGTTTTGCCCGTACCTGTTTGGGCGGACGCAATTAAATCTTTTCCCTTAAGAATAAGAGGAATCGCTTTTTCTTGAATGGACGTGGGATTGGTATATCCCTTGACAGCTCGCACGATTTCAGACCGCAAGCCAAGCTCAGTGAAACTCATACGGATTAGTACTCCAGATCCTCGCTCAATTACACGAGGGCCTCAACGCCTACGGACCCACATTAACTGCAAGCGTTACTAGGAAACATAATTGATAGGTGAGGCCCGTTATTTGCGGCCGAGCAAAACCCAGTGACTGTAACCGGGGCTTCTTGGTGGGAGAAAACCTGGTTTCTATTTCAGTGATAAGGCTAACACGTTGCACGTAGTGAGGAAAGTGTCGACCCAAACGAGGCTGAACTAGAATTCGGGCATGCCATCGTGTTTGTGGTGCTCTGTATGTGCGTAAGTAGCGTTGACTTGGTTGTTACGGTGGAGTGATATGACGGAGCGTGCGTGCTGTTTCGGGCGCTCGCTGAATATGCTCCGTTATCGTTAGGTCTTCTTTTAACCGTGATAGTTCGTCGATCGTGTCAATGTCGTACCACAGTCCAACTTGAGACACGTTCAAATCAGCATGTTTTGCGGCGCGGATCGTATCTTTAAGTGTGGATGTTGTACTCCATCGGATGTTCGTAAAAAGATCTGGGACCGCGTTGTTTCCTCGTGGAGCCGCAAGTCCCATGAGGTAGTAGCCACCATCCTCGGCAGGTCCAAGTACGACCAGTGAGTCATCAATTTGTGACAGTGCATTTTCAATGTGGCTAACAGGCAAGGTTGGCAGGTCTGACCCGATGATGAGAACCTTTGAATACCCGGCTTCAAACAGATCTTCAAACACTCCGCGTTGGCGCATTCCGAGGTCATGACCATGTTGGGCGAGAAGATCGGATGAGGTTAGACCGAGCGTTTCGAATCCGTCCGTACCCCCATCCGGGGCGTACGCTACATGAACTACAACGTTGGCAATACTTCGACACGTTGCTAGCGTATCGAGAAGAAATGCCGCGTATAAGTTGCGCCGGTCAGTTTCTTTCGGTATGCCGTTACGGAGGCGACTCTTTGGGGCATAGTGGCCATTCGGGGCACGTGCCATGATGGCAATTGCAACCTGATTCGACATCTATTTGAATGGTGTGAGTAAGAGGCCACGGCGAATCAGTGCGGCAACGCCAACACCAGTCCAGAGAAGCATCCGCCCTTTTCTTGCAATGGCTATAGTGACACCGGCGGCTGTGCCAAATGCCAGAAGGTTACTGAAGAAGGCGGTTCCGGCCTCGTCAACACCGATTCGCATTGGGACAAATTTGAATGCCACGTTGATAAACCGGTTGACTGCTTCAAGTATAAAGGCGTCGAGTATGGTTGGGGGCTGATCGGAAATAAGCCATAGCACCAGAAAAATTTCTGCAATTGCGAGTGCATGGAACGTCAGATGTAACGCTGCCACGGAGATAATGCGTGGCCAGTCCTTCGGATAATCACGGTGTACGCGTTGTTCGATATCGAGGACGTATTGTTCGACGCGAGCTACTAAGGTTGAGGCAATCTGAAGACGGGCTAGAAGCCTCAAAATTTTACTTGCGAGTGGAATACGGTTCCACAGGATCCAATGTACGCCGATGACCAGCCCAGCTAGCGTCATGATCGGGATGGCGGTTACAAGACCTTCGATTGCAGGTGGGCTAACGAGCGCAAAAAGCGTCGTACCCCCAGCCGCAATGATGACGACGACAGACAACGTGTAGAACAATGTTTCGACCGCAAGCGCAGGCATGCTGTCGCTTAGTGGTACCCGGTCCTTTAGGTAGAGGGCCTTGACTGGTTCGCCTAGTGCGATGCTCAGCGGAGTGAGATTTCCGAGTGCATCGCCAGCTAGAGAGGCGGTCACAATGTCTCGGAGTCTAAGTCCGTGTCCTGGAGGTAAACAGCGCAGCCAGGCGGCACCACGGAGGATGAATCGTGTTCCTGAAAGTACCAGAATCCCTAAGAAACCCGACCCGATACGGGCGATGCCTGCGGTGACGTCTTCGAATCCAACGCGGTTAACAAAGAAGGCAAACAACACAAATCCGGCAATGGCGATCAGGACTCCTGCAACGTTGGGTCGTTGACGTGTCGGCCGAGTGGGCAAAGTGTTCATCGATGAGTGACCGATCCGATTGGGACAGGCGGCCGAAGCACTGACATAATCATGTGATGTCTTCGCTGTCGATTCAGTTGCCTGTCGCCATCATTTTACTTGGCGGGGGACTTGTTGCGACGTTTTCGGGGTATCGGTTGTTTCGGGCTCTGTTAGTGCTGTATGGCTTTGTCGCTGGTGTTGTGATCGCTTCACTACTGGTTGATGGATTGGAGACCTGGATGGCGATTGGGGCCACGTTGAGCGGTGGAGTCGTAGGCGCCGCTTTTGTGCGTATTGTTTGGGTGGCTGGTGTTGCCTTAATTGGGGCTAGCCTAGCTGTGTTTGCATTACATCTCCTTATTGATGGCGATCCGGATGTCTGGTTGGTTGTGGCGACCAGTATTGGAGGGGCTGTGATTTCGGTGAAGACGCGACGGCAGGTGTTGATTGTAGGGACCGCATTTGGGGGTAGTTGGACAGCACTTGTTGGTGGGATGGCACTTTTTCAGCAACGGGCCGCACTTGCGGTGACGGTAGGAGATTTATCGCAATTATTTCCCGTAGCACCGTTAACGGAGCAGATTACTTTCGCTGTTGCGTGGCTCGTGGCGGGAACGTTGGGCCTGCTGGTGCAGAATAAAGGCGGTGTTGGGTCGGTAAGACCGCATGCCCAGAAGAACCAGAAATGATAGGATTTCTGGCTGGCAGTGTTCCTCAGTAGCTCAATTGGCAGAGCATTCGGCTGTTAACCGAAGGGTTGTTGGTTCGAGTCCAACCTGAGGAGCCAATCCTAACTCTAGGTATTTTGACGCGGAATCGCTCGCTACCTGTCTCAACTAAATGTAACGTGCTGTCTTTTTGTGCGTGGTCTTTCCCGTTTGAAGTAAGTGAGGACCTATGAGTTGTAGCGTTGCCAAGATACCTCTGACGACAGAGAGGACAACCAGTAGTCAATTGGCCCGGAAGGTTGGTGCCGAGTTCGTCGGAACATTCGGACTGGTGTTTTTGGGGTGCGGCGCGGTGATGGTCAATGCCGTCTCGGGTGGAAGTGTGACCCACGTTGGTGTTGCGTTGACATTCGGTCTTACTGTCATGGCGATGATCTATGCGACGGGTCATATTTCTGGAGCGCATCTCAATCCGGCGGTGACCGTAGCGTTTGCACTAACGAAGCGATTCTCGTGGCGGCAGGTACCGTTCTATGTGGCAGGTCAATTGGCTGCAGCGGTAGTCGCGAGCGTGCTCCTCCTTAATATTCTTGGTCCTATTGCCGCGCTTGGATCGACGAGTCCTTCGGGAAGCCTGATGCAATCGGTCTTGTTGGAGAGCGTTCTGACCTTCTTCTTAATGTTTGTCATTGCGGCTGTTGCGACCGACAGTCGTGCAGTCGGTGATATGGCCGGCTGGGCAATTGGTGGGACGGTTACCCTCGCAGCAATTTTCGGTGGGCCGGTGTCTGGCGCGTCTATGAATCCGGCACGTTCATTGGGTCCCGCACTGGTTTCCGGTCATGTGGACCAGGTGTGGATTTACGTGGTCGGGCCACTTAGCGGTGCGATCGCAGGTGCCTGTGTGTATCAGTTGTTACGGTGTGGCGGTGATGAAAAAACCGCCGAAGGATGCTGCTAAATGGTTGTGGCTAAGAGCCGTAGACGAATTCAAGGATAGCGCCTGGGTTAGCCAGTTCGCGCGTTGACACTCCGGCATCGTCCCTTGTTGGTCCCACGTTGTCGGTGACAAGGTAAAAGGCTTTTCCATCCGGGCGAATCGCGATGTCCCGGTACCGGTTCGTGGATTTGAAAATGAGTGTCGGCGTTCCGAGCATCTGGTCATGCGTCGTGTTGAGTGGAACGCGATAGACGCCACCTCTCGTCAAACTGGCAAGTAGTAGCGAGTCTGACCATCCCGGTACGCCGCTGGAGTTGCTATAGATGTCGAGACCGGACGCAGCAACCGTGGCGGCGCCATTGGCACTGAAGTCATAATCGTTACTGACGGAAAAAAACGTAACGAGCGGTGGACGAAAGTCAGGGTGTTGCCATGCTGTTTCTTGTTGACTGGGAACAGAGCCCGGGGGTTGGCGGACATTGGGCAAATCTTCACATGCCGTTGGTGTCGACTCTGACCAATTTGCATACTCGTAGGCTTGGTTGTCTTGATGCCCGGCAATTTCTGGCCACCCGTAACTCTTACCAGGTTCAATACGATTAATTTCATCATCGGTGCTCGGGCCGTGTTCGGCTTCAAAGAGTTGTCCAGCGTCGTCGAAGACGAGTCCCTGTGGATTACGGTGTCCGTAGCTATAGACGTGACTTTGGACCCCATTAATTATTGGGTTGTCGTCAGGGATCGAGCCATCAAGATTGAGTCGCAGTATTTTCCCCTGATATTTTGTCCAATCTGATTGGGCTATTTCATTTGCCGATGGGGACACCTGAGCCAGAATAGGGTTGCAGCGATTCCGTTGCCAGTTACCGCCTTGATCGCCAATTGAAAAATAGATCTTGTGGTCAGGGCCGAAGACCAAACGCCCTCCCAGGTGGTCATCGTGTGCCGGAAGTTCTGTGATGAGGTCGATCGGAGACCCAAGAGTTTTCTGCTCGGGGTTATACGTATAGCGTTGAATTTTTGCCCGGACGTCAATGTCGACACCGGGATCAGTGTCATAGTTCCAACCCACGTATACGAAATCATGATCGGTTCCGTGTAGTAAATCGGGATGGAGTGCCATGCCTAGAACGCCATCTTGGAGAACAGCTTGATAGGCATTTGGGAATTCGACAGCAACAGTCTGAGAACCATCATCAGGATTAATACGCAGAATACGTTTACCGACCCGCTCGGTTACCCAGAGATGGTCGTCAGGTCCCCAGATGATTTCCCAAGGGAAATTGAGTTCCGATGCAACCACGCGCTTGGTAAATGTCGGTGAATCGGCGTCTTGAGCGGAAACGCGATCAGTCGTCGACAAACATACGACCCAGAGAGTGATTGCAGTTACAGTTCGGAACATCATGAAGTTCTCCTTTTTTTGGTAAGTCGAACCGCTTATGAGTCGTTGAGATTTGGTCGTGATATTGCGGTAAACCATGTAGTGTTGCCGTTCAGAGTTCTTCAGGGCCATATCGAAGCGATAATACTCAAACGTAAGTATTTATAATGCGCTAGGCTGGATGTTATTGATAAAACTTTCTTTTGTTGAAGCGGTATCGGCAATGCGGTGTAAATATTTCCCCCAGCTGGCGATGCTGATTGCGCTGATGTTACCAGGGCTAACGAGTAGTTTTCTCAAGGGGCAGACGACGACACATTCGATTGTTGTGGAGAGTCCAGCCATGTCTAGTGGTGAGACGATGCCTCGTGTGTACACTCCGGACGGCAGAAATTTGTCTCCGCCGTTAACTTGGGCCAATCTTCCCGAGGGGACTCGTGAGATTGCAGTGATTTGTGCTGATTTTGGTGCCGGTAATCCTCCGCCGTGGGTTCATTGGATTATTTACGGTATTCCAGCAACAGCTCGGGGTCTGCCGGAAGGGTTACCAATTCAACCTGGACAAGCAATGCCTGATGATCTTGCGGGAGCGATTCAGGGTCATAACGGATGGCGGAGACCTTATTACCGAGGTCCAGCACCGCCACGAGGGACGCCCCATCTTTATCACTTTACGGTTTACGCCCTTGATGAGGCGCTTGGCCTTGGACCTCGTTTGACTCGGGAGGACCTTCTTGAAGCGATGGAAGGTCATATCATCGGTCGAGGGGAATTGGTGCCAGTGTATGAACGATTTGGCTCGCCGGAGTAACGCGTGTCCTGAAACGAAGGGTGAGAAAAGTCATGGCCGGTAATCACACGAAACGCAAAGACCAAACAGTCGGGATAACTCGCCGAGAATTGTTGCGTAGCGCTGGGGTGACTGCGGCGGTCGGTGCGTCGACATTGGGTGGTGTCGCGTCGTATGCGAAAACTACGCAGCAGGCTGAAAATGTGGTGGAGTCCCCTGAAGCGTACGAGCAGCTAACAGCAGAAGAAGGTCTGTTACTTGAGGCTATTGCCGACCACCTAATTCCAGCAGATGACACCGGCCCTGGAGCACTAGAAGCGAATGCTGTTCGCTATATTGACCGGGCGTTGGGTGGAGCTCTGTCAGACTCACTGGAGGCCTATCATGCAGGTCTCGCAGCATTTCAACGTTACTGCCGTTCTTCGCGAGGCGGTGATTTTATGGAGTTACCTCACAACGATCGGATTTCCGCGTTGATCGACGTAGAGACCGGCGCAGCGACTGGCGCGGGCGTTGGCTTTGCGGGTAGTTCCGCCGCGTTTTTCAGCATGGTTCGCGGGCATGTACTGCAAGGGACATTTGGCGATCCTTACTACGGCGGTAATGAAAATTTTGTTGGTTGGGATCTGATCGGCTATCCCGGCGTGCGAACAGCGGTCACGGAGAACGATCAGCAGCGACTTGAGGCGGGCGAGTTGCGTCCATATCGTCGGTCTGCGTACGGCTGGGAGGAGTTTGAGAAAGCTACGGTCAGCGCTGCAAGAAAAGGACTGCGCCATGCCGACTAGATTGCCGGGGACTGACGTCGTTATCGTTGGACTTGGTGCAGCGGGTGGCGTGGCGGCACTCCCACTGGCTGAGTCTGGACTTTCTGTGGTGGGTTTGGAAGCAGGAAGTCGTCTTACGCGAAAAGACTTTGCCCCGGATGAACTGCGCAACAACATGCGAGCTTGGCCGTTCACCGTGCAGAAAACGCAGCGTGAAATTCCAACGGTGCGTCCCAACCAATTGACACCGACTACGCAAGGGGCGATTCACCCAATGATGAATGGAGTCGGTGGTACGTCACTTCATTACTGGGCGCAGAGTTGGCGCTTGAACCCATGGGATTTTAAGGTCGTTAGTGAGATACGACAGCGATATGGGGCTTCGAGAATTCCGGAAGGGTCAACCGTTGAAGATTGGCCGTTTGGGTACGAGGAACTAGAGCCGTACTACGACCGTGTAGAGCGAGAGCTTGGGGTGTCAGGGCAGGCAGGGAACATTAACGGAACGATTGACAGTCGAGGAAATCCATTTGAGGGAGCGCGAGCTGATGCCTATCCCATGGAGCCACTTCGCTGGACGGGATTTATCGAGCAAATGGCAGATGCGGCACAGAGTCTTGGTTGGGACCCGTTTCCTGGTCCTGCTGCCGTGAACACGCGAACTTACCAAGAACGATCATCCTGCATGTACCACGGCTTTTGTAATCGTGGAGGATGTCACGTTGACGCAAAGAATTCGACGGCCGTAACGACGATTCCCAGAGCAGAAGCGACAGGGAACCTCAAAGTTGTATCCCATGCACATGTAACAGATGTAGATGTCGATCGGGACGGGCGCGTCACAGGAGTGACCTATCTGCAAGATGGCGAGGAATTTTTTCAGCCGGCAAAGTTTGTATTGCTAGCCAGTTACACCTACGAAAATGTACGTCTCTTGTTGCGTTCGACATCCAGGGCGTACCCGATTGGTCTATCCAATAATCACGCACAGGTTGGGCGGCATTATTTCAGTCATCATCAAGGCGCATCAGTGTCGGCGTTGTTTCCATTTGATTTGAATGCGTGGTACGGGCTACCGGCTCAAGGTGTCGCTGTGGATAATTGGGCGGATGACAATTTTGACCATACCGATCTCGATTTTGTCGGTGGCGGAAATCTTTGGGTGTATTCCGACCGTCGCCCCATCGGTGCCGCTGGTATGAATACATTTGGCTTGGTTCCGAACTGGGGATCAGCTTGGAAAGCATTTATTTCGAAAAATGCTGACCGCTCAAATACTGCGTACATCCAGAAAACGACATTGCCGTATGAATCGAACTACTTGGACCTCGACCCTGTCGTCAAGGATCCATTTGGTCATCCGGTGATTCGAATTACAGCGGAGTACAAGCAAAATGAGCTGGCGGTTGCTGAGTTTATGCAAGAGAAAATGGAGCAGTGGTATCGGGAGGCGGGGGCAACTGAGATAGTACGTGGAGGACTTGGTCGTACCATGGGTGTGTCGACGCACGCTTATGGAGGGACACGCATGGGGGACAATGCGGAAACGAACGTTGTGAATCGTTTTGGTGTTTCTCATGAAGTGCCAAATCTCGGGATTGCTGGCGCCTCAGTAATGGGCACGAGCGGTGCGCGCAATCCGACACTAACGGCTCAGGCACTATCTTGGCGAACGGCTCAGCATATTGTTGACCAGTGGTCGACGCTAGCGGACTAGCATTTACTACGGCAGATACGCGTTGGCTGCTGATTTTTTTACTGTAGCTTGTGACTGACTGGTAATGGGACGATGTTCAACCCAGTCCTGTCGTACGTGTTGTCTGATAGTTCGAAAGAACACACGTAGGTCAAGTTCTAAATCAATTTGCGTTGGCATCCACAAATTGTCGGCGATTCGGTCGAAGTCCATTTGGCCAGTCGCATGGCGGAGTGTGGCGACTAAACCCCAGAAATATTTGAATGGTTCCTGCATTTCAAATGAGACTCGCACGACACCATAATCATCTTGGGCAATCCACAAGTAACCGGTGGACCGGTTCAGAGCCTTATCCATTCGTCGCCGATCTGGGAGTTTTCCTTCACGCGGTGTGAATCCAAGTACCCAGCAGTCGTGTCCTCGTAGTGATTCCGTTCTGACGAGTCGTGTGTCATACCGATCCATCAGTTCGCGATCGAACCCGATATCCATTTCGTTGGGCTCATAGGTCTCACCGCGGGCCCGGTGTTCTCGAGCTTCTCGAATGAAGTCCGTCTTTCTTTTGTGTTGCTCTCGAAGCGCGTCTTCATCGAGCGCTTCACCGTCACGTTCGATTAATTCTTCGTAGAGTAGTTCTTCAAGAGGATATTGATGAAACTTCGCAGTTTTCGTTTCCGTTACAGCACCTTCGTCGTTGAGTCTTTCGGCGGTCGACTCCACGAAGTATTCAAATGTGAGTTCAAGGTCCTCTTCTTCTTGTACGGCAGCACGTTCTAGTGCGAGGGCAAGAATGTCCTTCGCCGATGGGTCGGTAGCGTCAGAGTCTTGCGCCTGAATGAGTGGTGTTGTGCCAAGTAATATTGTCGCACTACCTAGCAGGGACAACAGTGAACGTGTCATCATTCTTATTACCAACTGTAAGCTCTTACGGAAGTTCATGCCACCGACACAGTCAAATATTCAGGTCGACGAGAACGCGTTCCACGGGTATGCACTGCTAGTTCGCAGTGTAATTGGTGGAGCGTTGATGGGATTAGCCAACCTCGTTCCTGGTATTTCAGGAGGCACGATGCTGCTCGCTGTCGGTGTATACCCACAATTTATCAGTGGTGTTGCTGAGGTCTCAACGTTTTCATTTCGACCGCGTGTAATCCTGATGCTCGGGACGGTCGTTGCGGCTGCAGTTATTGCCATTGTTGGATTTGCTCGGCTGATTGCGATGGCCCTCGATCAGTTTGAGTGGGGTATGTACAGTTTATTTATTGGTCTAACCTTGGGGGGAATTCCCCTCATATGGCGCACGCTGAAGCCGGCTGACCGTGTGTCGATGAGTAGTGCTGTCGTTGCAGTCGTGTTCATGGCACTGTTGGCAACCCTTGATCCTGATCGTCTTGGTGGTTCTGGGGAACCGGGTTTTGCAAGTTACATCATGCTTGTCGTCGCAGGTTGTTCTGGTGGGGCAGCGATGATCTTGCCGGGTTTGTCTGGTGCCTATCTCTTACTCATTTTGGGTCAGTACCGCACTATCGTTAATGCTGTTGCGGTTGCCGGGGACGCTGTCCGTACCGGTACGTGGGCGCTGGCGTTTGAGTCTTTCCATGTTTTGATCCCGGTGGGTCTCGGCGTCGTGATCGGAGTTGTGGGTGTGAGTAATTTGATGAAAATGCTCCTTACGAACTACCAACGTGCGACGCTCGGATTTTTGTTGGGACTACTTGTCGGTGCTGTGATTGGGTTGTGGCCGTTTACGCAGACGGTTCTGCCACAGCTCGGTGACGTTGTGCGCGGAGTGGAACTCCTCACGCCTGAGATGGTTGAGGCCGTAGACCCGCGGTACTATCGGCGTGAAGCGGTGGTTCCATCACTTTGGCAGTTGAGCGTTGGTGTTGGTTTGGCTCTGGTTGGGTTTGGGGTGTCGTGGGGCATTTCACGAGTAGGTGAGTAATCCGATCAATGGCATGTCCAACGGTGGCGGTGATCGTTCCGTGTCGTGACGAAAAAGGGTTTATCGGCGCGTGTCTTGACGCTCTCATCACACAAACGTACCCAGCGTCTTTGGTCGAGATTGTGATTGCTGATGGCGACAGCACGGACGGAACTCTCAACATCGTTGAACACTACTGTGCGACTAATGAACGCATTCGTGTCGTACGGAATATTAAACAATCAGCGGCATCCGGGCTTAACTGTGCGATAAGTTCAACAACAGCACAAGTAATTATCCGGGTTGATGCGCACTCCGTCGTCATGGATGACTTTATTGAGCAGAGTGTGAAATTGTTACAAGGCCATCCTGAAGCCTTGTGTGTTGGCGGGCCGATTGTGCATGTGGGTGAAGGGGCAATGGGACGGGCGGTTGCGATGGCGATGGCACATCCATTTGGTGTCGGAAATGCGAAACATCGATTTGCCGATTATGAAGGTTATGCAGAAGCAGTCGCCACGCCGGTATTCTGGCGTTCGACCCTAGAGCAACTAGGTTTGTTTGATGAAGAATTTGTACGAAATGAGGATGATGATCTAAATCTAAGGATTGCGGCACAGGGCGGTGTGATCTATGTGTCCCCGGTGGTTCGCTATAAGTATTGGGTGCGAGCGCAATGGAGTGCATTGTTCCGACAGTACCTGCAGTATGGGTACTGGAAACTCAAAGTTGTACGAAAACACCGCCGTCCAGTTTCCTTAAGAATGTTTGCGCCGTTGTTGCTTGTAATTACTGTTGTAGCGAGCATGGTCAGTTGGAGCATGGGATCAGTAGCGGTCACTCGTGCACTGGCGGCATCGCTCTTGGTCTATAGCATTACGATGGGCATAGCTGTGCTATCCGTTGGGCGCGGTCAACCATTGGGCAAACTTATGCGATTGGTTGGGGCGTTTTCAGCGATGCACTTCGGGTATGGCGTTGGATTTGGATACGCGCTTGTCCGATTTTTCCTCGGATTGTCAGACCAGGCGCCCCCACGCATGACGGCGTTAACACGATAGATAAATTGTGGCCAATCGGTACTCTCATTTCGACACAGCGCATGCCTATACGCTTCAAAAGCGTGAACAGGCTGTACTTCGAGTATTTCGCCGTGTAGGCATGACCAATCTGAATGTATGCAAGATTTTGGAGGTAGGTTGTGGAGACGGGTTCTGGTTGGCCGACTTCGTAAAGTGGGGGGCAGATCCAAAAAATATTACGGGAATCGATATTGACCAAGACCGTGTAGTTGAAGCGAGAAAGCGTGTGCCGATTACGCTGACTGTTGATTGCGGGAACGGAGCATCATTGCCGTATCCAGACAATAGCTTTGATATTGTGTTGCAGTCGACGGTCTTCACGTCCTTATTGGATTCGCACATGAGACGGCGCGTGGCTAGCGAAATGACAAGAGTAGTGTCTGTTGATGGCGTGATTCTTTGGTACGACTTTCACGTCAATAATCCCAAGAACCCCCATGTCCGTCGAGTGGGACGCGGCGAATTGAGACAACTGTTTTCAGGGTGTGAGGTTCGTGTCGACCGGATTACTCTTGCGCCTCCGCTTGCGAAATTCTTCGCACCGTGGTCAATTGCCCTCTGTGCCTTTCTGGAAACATTTCCTTTCTTACGTACGCATTACCTCGCTACCATTCGTAAGATTAGGTAAGAGCAGTAGACCTTCATCATGAGAAAACGTGCTTTTGACATCGTCATTTCGATGGTTGGTCTGATCGGTCTCGCACCAGTGTTTGTCATTATGGCTGTAGCGATCAAACTTGATTCTGAGGGGCCAATTTTTTTTCGACAGGAGCGTATGGGTCGTGGCCTCAACCCGTTTCGCATTATTAAGTTTAGAACCATGACTTCAGAGATGACGAGCACGAAACTGGTTCTTGCGGTTGTGAACACTGCACGGATTACACGGGTTGGTCGTTGGTTGCGTAGGTTAAAGATTGATGAACTACCCCAACTGGTGAATGTTCTGAAAGGGGATATGTCGCTGGTTGGCCCTCGTCCAGAACTTCGGCGGTACGTCGAGATGCGGCGACTTGATTATGAAATGTTGCTAACCGTTCGTCCTGGGATGACGGATCCTGCATCCCTCGCGTACCATGATGAGGCGCGACATCTTACGCACGCGACAGATCCAGAAAAGGAATACGTGACGCAGATTCTTCCGGCGAAGATACGGTTGTCACGGCAGTATATTGCGGGATCAACTATTAGTGACGATTTGATGATTCTTTTTCGGACGCTTTGTCTGCTCGGGCGTTTGTGCATGACAAGAGAGAGGAAAGATGGTCGAGATGTGTCGATTAGTGAACCCCTGGTGTTGTAAAGATAGGCGTCTTTCCGTCTATGTTCTTTCGGTGGTTTGGTTTTCGGTGGTCACATTGGGATGGGCTAACTCAGGTTTTGCGCAAGATTCAGAGTTCGTGTTGCGTGGCACGATTCATGCTGGAGCCACTCAGATTTTTTCGCAGGATACGAGACTTGCAGTGGTTGATGCTGAGACGCTCCGCATTTTCGATATCTCAGACCCCGAGGTTCCGTCGGCCATTAGTCGGTATGAGTTTGCTGACAACATACTTGGTCTGACTCTGGACCGAGATGTGATCTATGTCGCGAATGGTCATGAAGGATTTCAAAGACTTGATGTGTCAAACCCTGCTGCGCCGGTTGTCAGCGGGGTTTTGCCCACCCGCGGACAGGCTAATGCGATTGCCGTTATTGGGTCTCATGCCTTTGTGGGAGACAACTCTGTTGGATTTGATGTCGTTCGTGTCATTGATGATGTCGCGAGAGTCGGTGAGTATTTAGCGGATGGTTTTCCTCGCAGTATTGCGGCGGCAGGTGATTTTGTTTACCTCGTTGACCAACCTGAAGGATTGATCGTTTTCGATATCACGACACCCGAAACCCCAGAGCCTATTGGTCAACTTCCGCTCGGTGGGACTCGCTCTCGTGTTTTTGCCCCGCAATGGTTTCCAGGTGCACCAGTTCCTACAGTTATCTGTGTCGCGAGCGGGCGTGAGGGTCTTCAAGTTGTGGATGTGTCGGATCCGACCGATCCCACAATTACGGCTCAAATCCCAACCAGTGGCCAACCAAGAAGTGTTGTTCTTCGTGGACAGGACGCGTTTGTTCTCAGCGAGACAACCCTAGAGGTTTTTGATCTATCAGATTCACTACAACCAGTCCGACTTGCGACTCATCCCGTAGGTGCAGGTGCCAGTGCCATGGCGGTCAATGACGAACTAATATTTGTTGCTATTGCCGACGAGATCTTGATCCTCTCGCGTTCCTAACCTACTGATTGGCGATGCGGTAGACAGCCTCACTTGTTCGAATAATGAGGCTGTCGTTAAGGACAGCCGGTGTGGCCATTGTAAACTCGTCGAGTTCGTTTTCTCCGATCACTCGAAACTCAGGTCCTGCTTCGATTACGTAGGTTGTCCCGCGTTCGCTTAACGCAAAAATCTTTTCGTTGTAGGCCCATGGAGATGCTGTAAAACCCTCTCCGACCGTGATTCGCTGTCGCCCATAGATTTCTTCTCCGGTATGTGCGTTGTGCGCTGTCAGCATGCCGCGATCGAGGAGTGTGTAATAGTAGTCGCCATACACCAGTGGCGATGGGTGATAAGAGCCGCCTTGGTCGAGTGACCACGCAACGTAATTATTGGACGAGGTGCCTTCAGCAAGAGAGATGTCGCCTGATGCACCAGGACGAATTGCATAGACCGGTCTGAAAAAATCTCCGATGTACCCAGATTCGATGTAAAGCAAGCCATGTGCGGTGATAGGAGTTGGGATCACAATTGACGACATACCAGACAGTTCCCAAAGTAGGATGCCGTCTAGGTCGTAGGAACGGACCTTATCGGTCCCGAGGGTGACTATCTCTGTTCGTTGCTCGTGCTCCCAAATGTATGGAGTGGCCCAATTCGAACCTTCGTCTCGCTCGGTACGCCACACTTCTGCGCCGGTTTCGCTACTTAGTGCGGCAATGTATGACTGCTCCTCGTTATCCACAACCATGTAGAGTCGGCCATCATGGATAACCGGGGACCCGGCCGTGCCCCAGCCGTTTCGCGTTTGTAACGCTGGTAAGTCACGCGACCAGAGTACAGTGCCTGATAAGTCGAGCGCGTAGACCCCGACATTTCCAAAAGTCACATATAACCGCTCACCGTCTGTCACCGAGGTTTCTGAGGCAAAGGTATTTTTTACATGATGGGATGACTCGGGTACGCCTGCATGGATTTCTGTCGTCCAGCGAGTGCTGCCAGTTTCCAGGTCGAGCGCGTAAACGACCCAGTGGTGGATATCGTCTGGTACATCTCGTTCACCTCCTCCGTACCAACCGCCGTCAGGAAATTCCACGTCACCATCACTCACGACCGTTGTGAACACAACGAGATCATTCGTCACGATCGGGGAACTCCATCCAAGACCAGGGATTTCAGTTCTCCAGGCGACGTTGTTCGAGCGCGACCAGATTTCGGGAAGTTCTTGGCTGTTTGCGACAACGCCACTTGCGTCAGGGCCACGAAACTGCGGCCAGTGCTGGGCAATCGCATGGTTTGGAAGAATCAGTATTTGTAAAACGAAGATTCCACCTATAAAGGAACTGACTGTTTGACAACTCCGCATGATGTTCGTATCTCCAGAATTGGGCTGACTTTATGTTCGTGACTCGACACGACTACCCGGTTACATGGTTCCAGATCATAGAATTTTCGTGCACTCAGCGTCGATAGCTAAGTTTTTGGGCGGATGTTTGGATGTAGGAAAGCTTGTGTACTCTGATGCCATGTGAAATGCTCAGCTTTCTGAGAATAAGTTACAGGCTTTATCCGGGAATGTCGCGAGGAGGAACCATGAGTGGACGGGTCACATCGAAACTAATCGGGGTCGTGGTGGCTTTTTCAATGGTGAGTTGTGCTCCGGTAGACGAAAGTCTGACGGGGCTTCAGCTCGATAGCGATGACATCGGCGGCATTGTTACAAGTGCTGCCGGTCCAGAAGCAGGTGTCTGGGTTGTTGCTGAGACAACGGACTTGCCGACTCGCTTTATACGGATTGTTTCTACTGATGATGACGGACAGTATGTGCTACCGGATTTGCCGGAGGCGACGTACCAGGTGTTTGTGCGCGGCTATGGGCTTGTCGATTCCGAACGAGTTACTGGGACACCAGGGCAGATGTTGGATCTTGACGCCGTGGTAGCACCTGATGCCGTAGCGGCGGCGCAAGTGTATCCCGCAGCCTGGTGGTTATCCATGATGGAACTTCCGGAGGGCGACCTGTCCCATCAGGAATTGGGGAGTGCGGTGACCGGCTGCATGAATTGCCATCAGGTTGGGAATAAGGCAACGCGCGAAATCCTCCCCGGCATTTTGCGCGAGTCTGATTCGCATTTTGATGCATGGGACCAGCGTGTCCAAATGGGCCCGATGGGGGCCGGTATGAATGGTATGTATCGTCGACTTGGACCGCAGCGAGAAATGTTTGCGGACTGGACGGATCGGATTGCATCGGGTGAAGCCCCAACACAGATACCACCTCGACCGACAGGGATCGAGAGAAATATTGTTGTGACGTTGTGGGATTGGGGGACTGAAACGGATGGTCGAACAGACAGTACGCCGTCGGACGTACGTGACGCGACAGTGAACGCAAATGGTCTTGTCTATGGCGTCGTGCAACCGAGCGATATTTTGGCGGTTTTGGATCCGGTGGAGCATCGAGCGACGAACATCACGATTCCGTCTGACGCTCCTCCCATTTTGTCTGAGACACCGACTTCTCCATATTATGGAGACGAGCCGATTTGGGCGCGGCGTTCAGACCCGAGAAGCGTTGCGATGGATGGCGCAGGAAAAGTATGGCTTACTGGACGCGTGCGCGCCGCGGGCGAACAGCCGAGCTTTTGCACTGATAGTGAGAACGCGTTCGCAGATTATTTTCCGATTGAACGCGGTACGAGACAGGCGTTTATGTATGACCCTGAAACGGAAAATTTTAGTGAAATCGACACGTGTTTTTCAGCCGATCACAATCAACTTGGTGAGGACGAACGGTTCTATTACGGATTTCGAGACGGCGTCGGGTGGATAGATGTTGAGATTTGGGAGGAATCTGAAGACGCAGAGGCGGCACAGGGTTGGTGCCCAACCGTCCTGGATACGAATGGTGATGGAGTAATTTCTCAAGGATGGACTGAACCGGATGCGCCGGTTGACCCAACACTAGATCATCGAATTGCCTATGGATGCTACTCGCCTGCTTACAACAAGGCAGACGGTAGCGTGTGGTGTTCTGATAATGGGCGTGATGACAATACTTTGATGCGCCTTCAACTTGGGGACAATCCACCAGAGTCATGTATCGCAGAGGTCTATATGCCTCCCCCGAGTATTCAAAATCCATCTCCGTATGGCAGTGGAGGTTTGCACATCACGAGCGACGGACTTGTTTGGCAGGATTGGCGGGGCAGTGGTCATTTCGCGTCCTTTGACCGGAGTGTATGCACCGTCACCAATGGTCCAGACGCGACAGGCCAAAGCTGCCCCGAAGGGTGGTCGTTCTACCGGATGGACAAGCCCACGTATGCAAATGTAGAGATGCCTATTAATTCGGACGAGAGTTACCTGACGCAGATTGATCACCATGATGTACTGGGTTTAGGACCTGAAACACCCGTGTACGGGGTGGTGAATACTGATTCGCTAGAGGTCTTCGTTCCCGAGACTCAGGAATTTGTCACATTGCGCGTACCGTACCCGATGGGATTCTTTTCTCGGTCTTCGGTTGGGCGTATTGATGATCCAAGTACAGGATGGAAGGGAAAGGGGCTCTGGTCTAGCTACTCAAATTATGCGGCATGGCACTTGGAGGGTGGTCCCGGCACGCTCCAGAAGTCTGTGAAATTTCAAATACGACCTAACCCGCTGGCCAAATAGTAATTTGAAACGCAATGGTTTGATGACTACCGAAATGCATTGTTGGGCTCGATAGTCAACGGTAGGATAGTTTGATTCGTAGTAGGTGCAGCAAACATCACCTTGAAGATTAAGTCAAACATGAGAAAGTTGACACGACAGTTACGCGGCGTAATATGCGGTGGGATGTTACAGGTGAGTACGGTTGTCCTGCTCGTTTGTACCACGCATTCTTTGGTGTTGGCACAGGCACCTGGAGAGGTTACTGGTCCGACGGAGTTGCTAGAACGCTACTGTTCATCCTGCCACAACGATCGCGTTCAAATGGCCGGCGTGTCATTCGACCATTTGGACAGTCGTAATCCTAGTGACGATGCCGAGGTGTGGGAGCGGATCATTTTGAAGCTACGAAGTGGTGCAATGCCGCCGGCGGGTCGCCCACGTCCTGATGTTGACACTTATCATGCTGTAGCCAGTCAGCTTGAAGCGTCGATTGATCAGGCAGCGGCATTACGTCCTAACCCTGGTCGGACGAGTACAACACACCGACTAAATCGTACAGAGTATCGGAACGCCATCCGAGACCTGCTTGCGGTTGATATCGATGTCGAGTTACTGCTGCCGGGTGATGAGACTTCTGATACTGGTTTCGATAACAACGCGGACGTGTTGTCGATGACTACGTCTCAACTTGAGCGATATTTATCTGCTGCGCGTCGTATTTCTCGTTTAGCTGTTGGGGTGGCTCCGCTCGCGCCTCAGTTTGAGACCTTTGACGTTCCTTTGCTACTCGTACAGGACGACCGTCAAAGTGAACATTTGCCGTTGGGCTCTCGTGGTGGACACGCCGTCCAGTACCACTTCCCGGTTGATGGCGAATACCTTTTCAAGGTTGATCTTCGAACAAACTGGCAGGACTACATTCTCGGGATGGGGACCGAGCAGTTACTTGACGTTCGGATCGACGGTGTGCTCGTGAAACGTTTTACCGTGGGTGGCGGCACAACGGCCAGGGCCGCGCCCGTGACCTTTACCATTGCAGAGAAGGGGGCACCGGAGTGGGAAGACTATGTTCTGAATGCTGACCAAGATCTTGAGGTACGTGTTCCCGTTGAGGCCGGTTCACGCGTTGTGGGCGTGTCGTTTGTCCGTGACCTCTGGGAACCAGAGGGTATCCTCAAGCCGCATCAAGTGGGCGAGGTACTGTCAAACGACGAGGCCTATCACGGAAATGCTGCCGTAAGTTCGGTGTCCATCGCTGGTCCATACGGTTCGGGAGGCGTTGGCCAAACAGCGAGCCGCCTGGCGATTTTTAGTTGCCAACCTGCGACGGTCAGTGAGGAGCAAGACTGCGCGACAGCCATACTGTCGCGTTTGGCGCGGCGAGCCTATCGTCGTCCCGTGAGGGCCAACGACCTGTCGACGCTCCTTAGTTTTTTTGATCGTGGCCGTGAGAATGGCGGCAGCTTTGAACGAGGTATTCAACTCGCCCTTGAGCGCTTACTAGTTGACCCAGATTTTCTGCTTCGTATAGAACGAGATCCCGACTCGATCGAACCTGGACGTCCTTATCAACTGAGCGACATGGAGATTGCGTCGAGACTCTCATTCTTTCTTTGGGGAAGTTTGCCAGACGACCTGCTATTGGACGCTGCAGAACGGGGCCATCTGACTGATCCTGTTCAGCTTGAAGCTCAAGTACGTCGCATGCTTGACGACCCGAGATCCCGGTCGCTTGTAGATGACTTTGCTGTGCAATGGCTCCATCTCCGCAATCTGGAAGACGTTAAAGGTGATCCGGTGCCGTTTCCAGATTTTGACGACAATCTTGTTGAGGCATTCTATGAAGAAACGACTCGTTTCCTGTCCAGCACGTTGAGAGAGGATCGAAGCATACTGGATCTACTTGACGCAGATTACACGTTTGTCAATGAACGTCTCGCACGGCACTATGGTATCCAAGGAATCTATGGCAGTCGGTTCCGGAAAGTGATCGTGCCTAACCGTGAACAGCGTGGTGGTTTGCTAGGCCATGGGGGGCTGTTAGCTATTTCATCCTATCCGACTCGGACATCTCCGGTGCTGAGAGGGAAGTGGCTGCTTGATACGATCTTCGGGGCTCCGGCACCAACGCCTCCCGCTGATGTACCACCGTTACCCGAACGGGGCGAAGGTGGGAACACGACATCGGTACGTGACCGGCTTGAGCGTCACCGCCAGGCTCCGGCGTGTGCCGCGTGTCATGCCACGATCGATCCGCCTGGTTTCGCTTTAGAGAATTATGACGGTCTAGGGGCCTGGCGGAATGTCGATGAATTTGGAAACCCGATCGATGCCACGGCTACGATGCCAAATGGGGTTGTGGTACAGGGGATGGCCGGTCTGCGAACGCTCTTGCTTCAACAGCCAGACCAGTTTGCCGAAACGGTAACAGAAAAACTTTTGTCGTACGCCCTGGGCCGTGCGCTTATGTACTACGATAAACCGACCGTTCGCACGATCGTGCATGATGCGGCAGCCGATGACTACCGGTGGTCGTCGCTCGTTTTGGGAATTGTGAAGAGTCCAGCCTTTTTGACTCGTAACGCCTCGTTTGTTTTGGCGAATTGAGAGAAGCCTTATGACAATCACTAAGAAATCGCTTCCGCGTCGTACCGTCCTCCGAGGTCTCGGAGTGACGATGGGACTTCCTCTACTCGACGCAATGGTGCCAGCCGTGACAGCGCTCGAGAAGACAGCGGCCAAGCCTATTCATCGCTTTCAGGCGGTCTATGTCCCGAACGGCATGGCAATGCCCTATTGGACCCCGGAGGGAGTCGGAACTCGTTTTGACTTAAGTCCGATTCTTTCACCGCTCGATCGGTTCAGGGACCAACTACTCGTGATTTCTGGACTGCGATCGTCATGGAATTACGTACACGCTGGGGCGTCCGCGTCGTTTCTTACGGGAACGCCGCGCGGTGGTGAGAACGAGACCGATGTGCTTGCGAGTACGTCAATGGACCAGATTCTCGCTCGGGAGCTGGGGAAGACGACGCAACTCGGTTCGCTTGAGGTTGCAATAGATAAATTCGCCAACGCTGGACAGTGTACGGCTGGCTTGAGTTGCGCCTACACGCAGACGATCTCCTGGCGAACGCCAACGATGCCTCTGCCAATGGAAAATAATCCGCGGGCTGTTTTTGAGCGATTGTTTGGGGATAGCGGGTCAGCTGACCCGGTGGTCCGGCGAGAGCGACGCCAAGAGAAGCAAAGCATTCTCGATTCGGTGACCGAAAAATTAACGAATCTTAAGATTGCGGTTGGAACGAGTGATCGGGTGAAGCTCGATGAATATACCGAAGCCGTCAGAGATGTCGAACGGCGCATCGCACTCGCTGAGGCGCAACGTGATATCGAGCCGTCGTTTACGGAGCAACCTTCGGGGCCACCACGGGTGTTTGAAGAACATCTACAACTGATGTTTGACCTCCAGTTCCTTGCCCTGCAAGCTGATTTGACACGTGTTGTGACGTTCATGATGGGGCGGGAGCAAAGTACGCGGCCGTTTCCACAAGTTGGGGTTCCTGATGCTCACCATCCACTATCGCACCATGAGAACATCCCGGCCCGCGTGGCGTTAATGTCAAAGATCAACACCTACCATGTTGAACTGACAGCAGGGTATCTAGATAGATTGCGTGCTGCGCAGGACGGTGACGGTACGATGCTTGACCATATGACTATCTTGTACGGGGCGGGTATTTCGAACAGTAAAAGCCACTCTGGCACGAATCTTCCGCTTCTTGTTCTTGGTGGTGGCGCCGGAAAAATCAAAGGTGGTCGGCACCTCAAGTTTCCCGCTGATACGTCGAATGCCGACTTGTTGATGACCCTGATGGACAAGCTCGACATGCCACTTGAGCGATTGGGTGAGAGCACAAATAGGCTTCCCATCGATACGTTGTCTGAGGTGTGATGCAAATGACTCAATTACCCCGCATCGTAGGGATGGCCGTAGCCTTGATCTTTAGTGCTGGGAGTGCGTTTGCAGCTGAGCGAGCTGAGTTGTCGGTCGCGAACGCTGCCCGTAACGCCGATTGGACGACTGTTCAGACATCGCTGGACGGTGGTGTTGACGTCACAATCGCCCAGGGAGATGGTTCAACGGCGCTCCACTGGGCCGTGCACTGGGAGCAGGTTGATATTGCCGCTCGCTTGATTGCTGCAGGGGCCGATGTGAATGCGGCAACCGACCTCGGTGTGACACCACTCTGGAGCGCGGCTGAGAACAGTAGTTTGGTAATGGTGCGCCAATTGCTAGCAGCGGGTGCCGACCCGAATGCGGCTCTTCTGTCAGGCGAGACGGTGTTGATGACTGCAGCACGGAGTGGTGACGCTGCTGTTGTACGTCATCTTCTTGAAGCCGGTGCCGGAACTGAAGTGACTGCCGCGCGTGGTCAAACCGCACTCATGTGGGCTGCGGCGCAACGTCACGCCGCGGTTGTCGAAGTGTTACTTGAATATGGGGCGGATGTTGATACTCGGACGGTATCGTGGACTGAGGTAGTCAAGACATCACCGGACCCATGGAGCCCTGAGTATGTGACTGAGCAGCAGCAGGGTGGTTACACGCCGTTGCTATTTGCGGCACGCGTTGGTGATCTCGCGTCTGCCCGATTACTGGTTGAGGCTGGAGCGAATGTCAATGACGTCGCGCCGGTGGGTACGAGTGCTGTCGTTGTGGCGGCCCATAGTGGACATGGAGAGGTAGCGTCCTATCTTGTTGAACGCGGGGCGGACCCAGATGCAGCCGAGGCCGGTTATACCGCGTTACATGCTGCTATCCTGCATAAAGACAACGACCTTGTCCGGACGCTACTTGCGCATGGCGCTGATCCTAACGTGACGGTTGAACGGGCTACCCCTGTTCGCCGTGATGCCGTTGATTTTTATCTGCATCCTTCCTATGTAGGAGCGACACCGTTTTGGCTTGCGGCCCGTTTCGGTGCGCCGGACATCATGTATCAGCTCGCTGAACTCGGTGCTGACCCGCATGCGCAGCATTCTCCAAGTTACTGGCCGGGGTCTCTCGGGGTTACCGAAGATCGTCGCATGATTGAGGAAGGACCAACTACGGCACTGATGGCAGCGGTCGGACTAGGCGGCCGCGCGCCACTTGTTGCTGTCGATCGGCTCGGACGTATTGCCGAGAGCGCACCGGTCCGAAGCACTCGCCGCGATCCTGATTGGGACAAGGTTGAGGCCACGACACTTGCCGCGGTCACGCTGGCGGTTGAGCTTGGCGTAGACCTTAATGCGGCGGATACCGATGGTAACACCGCGCTTCATGCAGCGGCGCGGCGTGGTTATGACACCGTCGTTGAGTACTTGGTCGTCCAGGGGGCTGATCTAGCGGTAATGAACGAAGGGGGATTGACCCCCTTTGATTTCGCGAGGCAAGGTTTCGGGCGTGGGGCGAATGCCGGACCGCACGAAAGCACGATGGAACTACTTCGTCGACTTGCTGCTGACCAGTGATTGAATTTTTAGGAGGAAAACCATGTACAAGTTGCTCTCTACGCGACGCCCTGTAATTCGTCACGCCGCCGCAGTGGTGTCGATTCTGTGTCTGGGCGCTGCTGGTGTAGCTGCTCAGTCCGGCGCCACCAATGGAGAGTGGGGCGTGTTTGGTGCAGATGCGGGAGCTACTCGCTACTCGCCACTTGACCAGATTGATTCCGATAACGTGGGTGATCTAGAGGTGGCGTGGCGATGGAGTGCTCGGGACCAGGGGACGCCCCCGCCGTCAGTTCGGACGCAGATCAGTCCGCTCGTGATCGACGGGGTGATGTATACGACCATCGGGAACCAACGCAATGTCATTGCTCTCGATGCTGCGACCGGTGAGTCCATCTGGGGCTGGCGGCCAGGCGACAGCGAACAAAGGTGGGGCGACATCATCGAGCCCGTGGCACGTAGTGCCGGTCGTGGTGTGACCTACTGGACAGACGGGGCTGGAGATGATCGAATTTTTGTGGTCACACCGAGCTATCAGTTGGTCGCTCTCGACGCGCGGACAGGAGACCTGGTCGATGGATTCGGAACGGCGGGCGTCATTGACATGATTGATGACCTGCGCTGGGAAGAGCGACCGGCAACGACACGAGCAGGGCGGGTGGCGAATACATCACCGCCTGCGCTGATTGGAAATGTGTTGGTGGCGTCGATTTCGCTTCATACCGGCAGCATACCGACAAGGGCTAATCGACGGAACATCCGCAATCCCAATGAGGTGTGGCCGATGAACATTCCGGGCGACGTGGTGGCCTATGACGCTCGCACCGGTCGGATGCTGTGGCGGTTTAATACGGTGCCAAAAGAGGGGGAGTTCGGCGTCGACACCTGGCTGAAAGCGGACGAGGAACTCTGGAGAGTTGCGACCGGAACACACCCGTGGGTTCAAGAGCGCCCTGACCTTCTTGATGCTTCCTGGAAGTACACGGGCAACATTGGGCATTGGGCCCCCGTGACGGTCGACGAAGAACTCGGCATGTTCTACGTGCCGACTGAGACAGCGACCAACGATTATTACGGGGGCTATCGACCGGGAGATAATCTCTTTGCGAACTCTGTAGTCGCTCTTGATGCGGAGACCGGCGAACGGGTGTGGCATTTCCAGCTCACCCATCACGAACTGTGGGACTACGACATCCCGACCGCTCCTATTCTTGTTGACATCACGGTCGACGGTGCCGTGGTGAAGGCTTTGGTGCAGCTTTCGAAACAGGGATTTGCATACGTACTTAACCGTGAGACAGGTGAACCAGTCTGGCCGATCGAGGAGCGGCCTGTGCCGCTATCGGATGTGCCATGGGAGTGGACGTCGCCCACGCAGCCTTTTCCCACTAAGCCGCCGGCATTTGAACGCCAAGGCGTGAGTGAGGATGACCTTATCGACTTTACTCCTGAGCTTCGAGCCGAAGCGTTACAGGTTGTTGAGAACTTCACACTGGGGCCGATCTATACGCCGCCGACATTGCAAGAACCAAATGGTAATCGAGGAACCATCGCGCTTCCGAGTGCGGGTGGCGGTGTCAATTGGCCGGGTGGTGCAGTTGATGCTGACGCGGGCATCCTGTTCGTTCCATCGGTCACGAGGCCGTCGTTGTTTGGTTTAATCGATGGCACTGAAGGGACTGGGGTTCGCTACCATATTTCTTCCGCATCGGGTGTGCCGACTGTGCGTGACCTTCCTCTCATCAAACCACCGTACGGGCGCATTACTGCGATCGATCTGACCGAGGGCGAAATCATTTGGCAGATTCCGCACGGTGAGACGCCGGGTTATATCCAGGCACATCCTGACCTCCAGGGTGTTGATATACCGAAGACGGGAATCCTAACGCAGAGTTCAGGATTGTTAGTGACGTCGACGCTACTGTTTGCTGGAGAGGGAGCTCGGGGTGCACCGGTTCTCCGTGCCTATGACAAACGGACGGGCGAGATCGTCCACGAGCTTCAACTTCCAGGTGGACCAACGACCGGGTTTCCGATCACATACATGGCGAACGGCCAACAGCACATCGTTGTGGCGGCGCTGGATGAAGAACGCATCGCGGAATTGGTTGCCTTTACGTTGCCATAGAAGTGGGACCAAGGCACAAACAAAGTTGAATTGCCGTCGAATGAGGAAAACGTTGGCTGTTTCCGTGAGAGGTGTGATCGCCGCGACAGTTTTGACTGCCGCATGCGGGCTTCCTGAGTCTGCCGAAGAGGGTACGACCGTGGCGTCTGAGGACGTGGAGGTTGCGCTTCCACCACCCACGTTTCACCATATTCATATCAACTCTGTCGATCCGGACCGTTCGATCGCCTGGTACAGCGATTACTGGCCACAGGGAGAGGCCACAACCTACGCAGGGTTTCCGGCGTTCTACGATGACATTTACCTGTTGTATACGCAGGTTGATACGCAACCCCCCGGTGGGTTTGACCGAGCGTTACAGCGTTCAGAGCCTCAGAGTGGATTTTGGACCTTTGGGTCGACGTTTGCTGGACCCAACACCGACGCATTTCGTGAACGCATCCGTGATTTTGACCAGGAAGCGTTTGAGTTTGTGACCTTATACGGTGGGTCCGATGGCGGCGACACGGCGCACCATGCACTTGCACTACCTATGGGGGATGCCTTGCTGCGCGCGAGCAGTATTGCCGAACGCGCCGAGGAGGAGGCCGCTGACCCACCTACTCCTCCAACCTCTGGTCTCGATTTCGCGTATCTCGTGGACCCGGACGGGATGTTAGTGGAGGTCACGGCCGGCCAGAATGACAGCTTTCGTAGTCACACACATTTCTGGGCGGAGCATCCACTGTGTGCGGCCAACTGGCACGTGGAGCACCTTGGTGCGAAGTTTCCTGAGAATCAGAACACGTTCAGCTCGGATTTTAACTTTAGTGAGAACGGGTGGAGTCCATGCGAGGTCCCAACTGGAGAGGTCACGTTTCCGACCTACATGGAGGTGGGGCAACTTCGAATTCCGGCTGGAAATGCTCGAGTCGGCAATGCGAGCTGGTTGTGGTATCCGCGGCAGTGTCGAGACGGTCGCTGCGGTGCCGGTCTTGATCGATCGCTAGTTCGCTCACGTGGGCAAGTCGTCGATCACATTGGTTTGACGTATCCAGACCTTGATGATGTCATTGCCCACCTTGAGGCCAAGGGCGTGCCAATTCTTGAGGGTCCGTATACCCTCGGCGAGACACGAGCGATCTTGATCGAAGACCCGAATGGACTCGCATACGAATTAATCGAAGCACACGATTAGTTTCTCACTAGGACCGCGTATTTTTGCAGGCTCACCAAATAGTTACCGCCAGAACAACGATGTTTTAGAAGCCCGGTTTGCTCACGCGCTCGTCCACAGCCACGTGGTATTAATTGGGAACAAAATCTCTCCTAATTTGGCGAATAACTTCGGAATTTGCGTCTAGGTTTATGGTTTTATGAGGTCTGTCAGGTTCCTGCGCTTCATAGACTTGAAGGGTGTACCTGTCGCCTTTCAGAAATACATCGACTGGGTAGCTATACATCCCACTGTACGCTTCATCAATAAACGTCATATCCCAATTGCTAAATGATTGTTCTGTAACCATACGACCGGGCGTGATCGGTTCAATAAAGACGCCGTCTCTGTATAAATGTAAATCAAAAAATTCTGCTTTAAACTCGATGTTTTGATGCGGTGGCACCCAATATTGTGGGATTCCGGTATACCCGCCCACAAAACCAGACAGTGCCGCTGTTGCAACCATTGCCCATGTACTACCCGATGTTGATCCAAAGTCTGGTTTGACCTCAAAGGTTACGAGATTATCCAGCCATCTAGAGTCAACCTTGCGTTGCCAGTCGTAAAACAACCCATCCACGGTGAATAACTCGTCATCATTTAAGCCGTCTCCCCGTCGGGAAGCCCTGTTATATGCACGTTGTAAGTCACTTCCTATTTGTCGACGTGCAACCGCCACAGGCGTGATAACCGTGATATCAAAATCTCCACCGTCAGCCTCATACGAATCATCGTCAATAGGCGGCAAGAGCACCTTTTGCTTAAGCAGTTCTGTTGAATATTTTTCTTCTGGTTCACTCGGGAGTGGGTCTGCTTTTGGTTCAGAAACTACTAGCGATCGAGCGGTTGTTAATTGTTCTCTTAGTAATTCGATGCGAACCGCACCTGAAATCCCTCTATTTCCGAACGTGTTAATGCCTATAACTTGTCCATCTAAGGAGAGAAGTGGTCCACCGGAATTTCCTGGTTCGATAACATAATCTCCCACGAGCACGGTGTCTTCAACCTTTGAAACAATACCCTGAGTAACAAGAAATGACTGACTTAACGGTGAACCGAACGCAACCACTGGGATACCTGCTTTTACGGCATTCACCACTTCAGTCGAACCAAGAGGCAATGGAGCTATATTTGTGATTACCTCTTTGTTCACTTTAAGAATTGCAATGTCATGTTGAGGATCCATGACAGCAATCACTGCTTGGTATTTCAGGCCATCGGCAAACTGCACAGCTAGATAACGCGAATTTCCTACAACGTGATGATTTGTTGCGATTAGCCCGGAATCATCGATCAAGAATCCTGAGCCATGTCCGGTGTCAGTGAAGACTTTGGCGATAGAGGGATTGATGCGTTCGTACATAGTCGAGTAGTCGTACGCGATGCTTGTTGGAGCGTTAATTTGAGCCTCGGTAGATTGAGAATGTCCGACAAATAGAAAGAAGCAGATCAGAAACCAATTACGCATTTGAACCTCCTAGCTGATGCCGAAATCCAAAAACTAAGCGAACGGAAGCCACGATAGTTCTTTCCCTAAATGAATTCAATTGAGATTCATCCGTTGATGCTGAAGTCAGCCGGAAATGAAGATGAGAAAATGTAGGGGTTGTGAGGTTTAACAAGAACTATTAAATGTCTATCTAGGCACGTCTATTTTCTCAAACCACCTTGGGTGCGGGTCCCAACCCGGAACGTTTTTAGGGGCGCCATATCTTGTCCGTGGCCATTGTGAGGTATATCGTAACGGGGCGTTCGCCGACGTTGACCCGTTGCATTTGGCCTGAACACACATAAAATTTCAGTAGATCGAGGTGACACGATGACATTACACAATCGCTTTATGACCCTTGTCATTCTGGTTGCACTACTGCTTGTTCCACAGGCACTGGTCGCGCAGGGATTGATCCGTGTTTCGCCGGAAGAAGTGGGAATGTCGTCCGAACGGCTCGATCGTCTGAGTTTAGCCTTGGAGGGCTACGCTGACGAGGGACGACTTGCCGGTGCGGTCACGATCATTGTTAGGCGCGGCAAGATCGCCTACCGTGAGGGGATCGGCTATCTCGATGTTGAGTCACAGGCGCCGATGCCGTCTGACGGAATTTTTAGGATCGCCTCTCAAACGAAGGCGCTTGCCAGCGTAGGCGTCATGTTGCTTCAGGAAGAAGGCAAGCTCTTAATCACCGATCCGATCGGTGATTATCTCCCGGCGTTCGCGGAGACAACCGTTGCCGAACCGAACAATGCCGGTGGCTACAATGTGGTGCCGGCCCGACGTCCGATTACCATCCGAGATTTATTGACGCATACGGCCGGTATTAGTTATGGCATGGGCTTGCTGGCCAACCGTGGGCCGGCTGCCGACGCTTGGGAGGAGTCTGGGATCACCGGTTGGTATTTCGCTGATCGCGATGAGCCTGTGATTGACACGATGTCCCGCCTTGCAGAGCTACCGATGGACGCGCATCCTGGAGAGCGATGGGTCTACGGCTACAACACCGACATCTTGGGTGCGATGATTGAAAAGATTAGCGGCCAGACGCTCGGTGAATTTCTCAAGGAGCGATTATTCGATCCACTCGGGATGACCGACACACATTTTTTTCTGCCCGATAACAAATTGGGACGGCTTGCAACTGTCTATTCATCTGTCGGCGATGGAAGCAGTTTCGAGCGGTCGGCTGACCCAGGGCACATGGAAGGGCAGGGCCACTACGTAAACGGGCCGCACAAGGCGTTTTCTGCTGGTGCCGGAGGACTGTCGACTGCTACTGACTACGCCACGTTCCTGCAGATGATGCTGAATGGTGGAGAATTTAACGGTACGAGAATTTTGTCGCGAAAGACGGTTGAGTCGATGCTTAGTGACCACCTCGGCGGTATTGACTTCCGTCCGGGGCAGGGATTTGGCTTGGGTTTTTCTCTCACGCATGACCCTGCCGCTACTGGACTACCTGGCTCAGTTGGTGAGTTCGGTTGGGGGGGGGCCTATCATTCCACTTACTGGGTCGACCCGAAGGAGGAGTTAGTTGTTGTCTACCTCACGCAACTCATTCCAGCGATCAACATCGATGATCACCAGAAAGTGCGGACGATGATTTATCAAGCGATTATCGATTGATAAGTGTGCGGAACTCTTCATAAAAAAAGTGCCGACGGTGACGAATGTCACCGTTCAGATTAACCACCTGAGTACGAGTTGATTAATCCTCACTTCCATCTATGGAGATGTTCGATAGGCTTGATTTACGTCATCAAATGTCGGCAGCGACATCAATAATCAACGTTCCCGGCTAATCAGGAAGCGCGAAGGCAATCATCCTGGGACCACCACCGATGCCGAGTGCGACGTACTGTTTACCATCAACCATGTAGGTCATTGGCGTCCCGAGGGCGCCTGATGGCAAGTCAACGGACCCGAGTTCTTCACCAGTGGCCTTATCGTAGGCGACCATCCGTGGTCCGCCGTTGGTACCGCCGGCAGAGAGATTGTAGATGACCAATGTTTTTGTCAGGACGACACCTGTCCGTGTTCCATCTCCACCGAGTGGTGGAAGGTTAAGGTCGCGTAGCCTTGGATGATTGCGAAACCGGTCGCCGTTTCCAGTTGGGACCTGCCAGACGTATTCACCGGTATTGAGGTCAAGCGCCGACATTCTGGAGTACGGCGGTTTCACCAAGGGCAATCCTTGAGGCATCATCGGCCCGTTTCGAAACGTTCCGGCTCGAATGCGTTCTAAACGACTAGTCTCATCTGCACCGTGGGTGTACGGCACCGTTGCTCCAAGTGCTGGGTCCGGTGTGTACATCTCAACTACTGATATTTGGTTGTGGGACGGGATATAGAGAATGCCAGTTTCTGGATCGACGGCGCCCCCAGACCATCCGGCTGTTCCTCCCGGCGGCGGTCGCATGACCGTGCCTTTCGTTTCACCTTCGACGGGTAAATCAAGAGGTGTAAACAGTGGACCGAGTCTCCAGCCGTCAACAGCTTCGAGTGCCATCGCTCGAATTTCTGGTGTGAAATCAACTAAGTCATCAACAGTGATGCCCTGATAGTCGAACGGGTCTGGCTTTGTTGGGAAGGGTTGTGTGGGAGACAGTACTTCACCAGGCATGTTTGAGTTTTGCGGCACGGGGCGTTCTTCAATGGGCCAAACAGGATCACCCGTTTCCCGGTCAAAAACGTAGACGAAGCCTTGCTTACTAATCTGCGCCAGGGCCTTGATGTCACGACCATCAACGGTGATATCAACCAAGTTGGAGTGGGTCGGGAAGTCGTAATCCCACAAGCCATGATGGACAGCTTGGAAATGCCACTGGCGCTGTCCTGTTTCAACGTCAACAGCAATAACGGATTCTGAAAATAAGTTATCACCTGGGCGATCAACTCCGACGTAGTCATTGGTGACAGTTCCGGTCGGAAGGTAGACATGTCCGAGTTCATTGTCACCGGCAAGCATTGACCAGACGTTGCCGTTACCAGAGTAGCGCCACGAGTCATTACCCCATGTGTCAACGCCGTATTCGTCGGCGCTATTCGGTACAGTGTGAAAATCCCACGAATGTTCACCTGTACGCGCATCCCATGCTCTGACCCAGCCGGGGATCGCTTCTTTTGTGATTCGTCGGTCAGCGACATGGGAACCGTGGATGACTTTGTCGCGGACGACGATTGGCGGCGAATGAACTCCCCAAGTCAGCGCATTCAAATAGTCACGTTCACCACGTACCGCACGTGGCACACCGGCCATCGTGTCGACCATGCCACTCCCGTTCGGACCAAAATCAGCACATGGTTGACCAGTTTTCGCGCTTACGCAGACGAGATAGCCGTTGCCAGTGCCCCAGTAGATCCGTTCGTCATCTGCACCATCCGTCCAATAGGCCACACCCCGTTGGGACCAAGGCGCACTCATTGTTGGAGTGCCGTCCTCATAGCTTTTCGGGTTAAAAACCCACAGAGTTTTTCCGGTGGCGGCATCGACCGCAACGCCTTGTGAGAGCGGAGTATTGAAGTAGAGCACTCCATCGACCATTAATGGCGTAGCCTGTAGACGCGAGGCAATAGGTGGTTGGCTGGATCGGTACAGATCAGGCGTATCGGTTACGAGTGAGTCAACGATGGTAGAAAGGGGTGCCCACCATTCACCTCCGCCGGGGGTGGATCGACTGATTGTATTGTCGATAGAAAGCCACTCCCACGCTATTTCAAGGTCGGAAAAGTTACTGCCATCAATCTGGTCGAGCGGTGAATATTTTGTACCTCGAATATCACCGGCATAACTGCGCCATTCACCGTTTGACGTGTCGTAGGTTTGCCATGGTTGGGCATGCACGGTTGAGGAGACTACACTGATGGTTAAAACAAAGAAGGCAAGTCGTATCTGGTTGGGCATTGGTTTATATTAATCCTTCAGGTTTTAGCTGATTGGTTCGGTCAAGGTTGTTGGGTGGTGTCCAAAGGAATGTCTCGAAGGCGTTCTTGAATCGTGCCAGGAACTCCGAGGTTAGTATTTGCCCCGAGGTCTTGGAGTAGTTTGGCTGTGTCAGGCCAGCTCTGGAATTGGAACGACTGTTTAGATCCTTCAGCCAATCGATATGCAGTGCGGCCTCTAAAGTCACGAGCATCGATGTCAGCACCTTTGGCAACAAGAAATTCTACAACTTCATTCAATCCACGAAACGAAGCTCCATGGAGAGCGGTGAAGTCGGCCTCATTTGTCGCATTGATATTGGCGCCAGCCTCGAGCAAGGTCTTAACGGCTGCTTCTGCACTGGTTGACCGGACACCGCGTGGTTCACGCGGGGTATACGTCGCCCGTCCAAGACCGGCGGCGGCCATAAAGGGTGTTGTCCCGTCCGAAGTTGTTAAGTGTTGGTCCGCACCGGCGTCCAGGAGTGCAAGCAGCGTGTCTGTACTAGTCGACGTTCTGCTTTCCCCGACACTAAATACTTGTCCTCCGGCACCATTCATGTCGTACGCGGCAACCCAGAGTGGAGTAGCCCCTAAGAGGTCACCTGTGCCACAGGCGAATGGTTCGAATGCACCTTTCTTGGGGTAGCCGATATAACTCATAATCATGGCCGAAGAACTGATCCGGCCGTTGGGGTTCGCACCTTTCGCGAGAAGTGCTTTAACCAGTGGAAGACGTTGTTTTCCGCTTAGGCTTGCACGTCGAAAGCGTGCATAGAGACCACCTCGCCCGTGACGGCGGTACCAGTCGCCAAGCCACAATCCGACATTGCCAGCAGCCGTATGCAATGCAGGGATACCGTTGATTGTACCGTTTGGGTCGGCTCCATGTTCAAGGAGAAACAACGCAAAGGTATCTTGGTTGCTTACGATTGCAAATGGCAGGATATGGGTGTCGTCATTGCTTCTTTCATTGATGTTGGCACCGGCTGCCAGTAATGCCTCGGCGGTTTCGATGTCACCATTCTGTGCGGCATACATCAATGGCGTGAAACCTTTAATGGTTGATTGCCTTGGGTCAGCACTACGAGCCAGCAGCAGGCGCACAATGTCTTTGTGAGTTTCAGCCACGGCCCACATTAAGGCGGTGCTTTGAGTTTCGGTGGCTGCAGCATTTACGTCAGCACCATTGTCTAGAAGCAGTCGAACAACATCGAGATTACCAGTCCGTGCTGCCACCATGAGTGGTGTCAAACCACTGGTGAGGGCCGCATTGGGATTCGCACCAGCTTCGATCAAGACACCGACTAAGTTCGTATTGGCGTTTTGAGCGGCCCGTTCGAGCGGCGAAACTCCATGGTCGTCGGTGGCGTTTACGTCGGCACCGGCACTGATTAGTTGCCGCGCAATCTCGACTTGGTCCCAATGAGAGGCTAAAAGCAATGCGGTGACTCCGTCAGCACGCGCCACATTGGGGTCACTTCCCTGCTGCACGAGTTCCATCACGGCTGGCCAGTCTTGATTAGATGAAGCTGTGATTAGCGCATGGTCTTGAGCGTGTGCGGAAGACACAAGGTAACCGTGAATCGCCATCACCATGACTATGGCTACCTTCAGTCGGCGAGTGCGACGGTCGCTCTGCATGACTGTTGTCACTATATGCACTCTTAGAAATTGCGTCCACATCAATATATTTAGGCATTAGCACAAGTAGCAGCGATATACTTGGAAATAGGTCAGAGAGTCTAAGATCATGCTGAAGCTGAAGCTGACACTCGGTGCCAGTGGATTTGTTGGGCTGGCGTCTCTTTTGGTGCTCCCGGTCTCCTGGGCTCAGGAACGCACCGAAGCGATTTCCAGTGAAATTTTTACAAATTACTGTATTACTTGCCACAACGACCGGCTGCAGACTGCTGGCCTCTCACTTGACCGTCTCAACCTTGCAGACGTTGGTGGCAATGCCGAGATTCTCGAAAAGGTCGTGCGGAAACTTCGAAGTGGTCAAATGCCTCCGGAAGGACGTCCGCGGCCGGACGCGGCGACGATCGGTGAGTTTACGTTCTCCCTAGAAAATGCGCTTGACCGTGCGGCAGCAACGAGGCCTAACCCCGGACGAGTGGCGTCCCGTCGCCTCAATCGTCTTGAGTACGTCAACGCCATTTACGATTTGTTAGGACTTGAAATCGATGGGAGTGCACTGCTTCCGGGAGATATGGCCGGTTTTGGATTCGATAACAATGCTGACGTGCTTTCGATTACACCGTCATTAATGGCTCGTTATATTGCGGCCGCAACAAAGATTAGTCGAGTCGCGGTCGGGAGTCGTGACAACCGACCGGTCATGCAGGTTTACGACGTTGGGTATGAGAGACGCGACCTTCGAGCTAGTGAAACGATGCCATTCGCGACGCACGGTGGATTAGCCGTTCGGCATACGTTTCCCTTGGATGGTGAATATGTGTTTTCGGTTCGTTTGAAACGAAACGAAACGATTGAAACGATCGACGGAATCGCCGAAGACGAGCATCAAATTGAAGTACGGGTCGACCATGCTCTTGTTCAGCGTTTTCTGATCGGCGGAAAGTATCCTGGTCCGGATCCTGGTCAGCTTATTGCCGTTCCGGAAGAGGACATCGAGGGACAACGACTGCACGAGTATCGGATGACAGCCGACCACGAGTTGGAGGTCCGTGTTCCGATTCAAGCAGGTACACGACTCGTGTCTGTCGCATTTACAGACTTAGCTCCCTCGCCTGGTGTACCAAGCGATCAACCAGGTATTGACACGGTCTACATCTCTGGACCGTTCAATGGAGTGGTTCCAGATGAGACTCCTAGTCGCCAGCGTATCTTCAGTTGCCATCCTGTAACTGGTAGTAGCCTTGTGGAGGAGGAAACTTGTGCCCGAGAGATCATTGCAGGTCTTGCCAGGCGGGCGTATCGCAGACCTGTAACAGGCGGGGATCTTGAGCCGTTGCTCGCCGTCTATCAGGAAGGCCGGTCGGATCGTGATTTTGAGATGGGCATAGAGCGTGCACTTGAAGCATTACTCTCAATGCCAAAATTTCTACTACGTCTTGAACGGCAGCCTGTTGATACACAGCCCGGTTCCATCTACCAGTTAAGTGACATCGAACTCGCATCACGACTTTCTTTTTTTCTCTGGAAAAGTATCCCAGATGAAGAATTGTTAGAACTCGCGGTTGGTGATGAACTGAGTCAGCCTGATGTACTAGCTGGTCAGGTGCGCCGGATGCTTGCGGACCGTCGAGCGACCCGTTTCATGGATGACTTTGTTGGACAATGGCTTCAGGTTCGGAACATACACTCTCAAGATCCCGATGGCGCATTGTTTGCTGGATTTAACGATTCTCTACGGAATGCGATGGTCCGGGAGACAGAACTCTTCTTTGAAAGTCAGGTGCGCGAAGATCGCCCGATTGATGAATTGCTGCGTGCGGACTATACGTTTTTGAATGAGCAGCTCGCCGATCATTATGGCGTGACCGGGATCTACGGTAATCGGTTCAGACGGACAGCGTGGACTGATGATCGGCGCCACGGGTTACTCGGACACGCGAGTGTGCTCACGGTGACGTCATACGCCAACCGAACATCAGTGGTACTCCGGGGCAAGTGGGTACTTGAGACGCTTCTGGGGTCACCGCCACCGCCACCGCCACCGAATGTGCCGCCGCTGGCGGAAAACGATAGGCGGAACCCGTCGTCGCTCCGTGAGCGGATGGAACAACATCGAAGTAGTCCAGTTTGCGCAAGTTGCCATCGACGGATGGACCCATTGGGATTTGCGATGGAGCATTTCGATGCTATTGGTCGATGGCGCGAGACTGACGGGGGCGCGGCGATTAACTCGACTATAACGTTGTCAGATGCCGTCATAGATCACCCGCGGGCCTTTCGCGAGGCGCTGCTCTCAGACGGTGATAATGAGTTTGTTCGTACCGTGACCGAAAAGTTACTCACCTATGCGTTGGGTCGAGGTATTGCGTACTATGACGCGCCGACGATCCGTCGTATAACACGCGTTCTTAAAGACCACGACTACCGATGGTCGTCACTTGTCACCGCTGTGGTTGCCAGCGAACCCTTTCAAAAACGTCGTGCCCCGGATATCGAGGCGCGCACCATCGAGGACTAGCATAATGTTCATTACAAAGAAATATTTACCTCGGCGAACGGTTTTGCGTGGGCTCGGTGCTGCCATTGCGTTGCCGCTGCTTGATGGCATGGTTCCCGCATTGACGGCACAACGTCGCACGGCAGCTGCTCCGGTGCGTCGCTTCGGCGTTTTTTATGTACCAAATGGGATGTCGATGCCTTACTGGTTTCCAAAAGAAGAAGGACCGCTTGCTGCATTGCCGCCGACGTTGCAGTCGTTAAGTGCGTTCAAGGATCGAGTGCTGCTGTGTGGTGGGCTCGATGACGAATCAGCTAACTTGGTTAAGGGCGGTGGAGACCATGCGAGGTCGGCCGGGACTTTTCTAACGTGTGTTCCTTTCAAGATTACAAGTGGGGCGGATGTCTTTGCGGCCGTCTCAATGGATCAAATAGCGGCTCGTGAATTGTCAAAGGAGACGCAACTGGCGTCCCTTGAACTAGGGATTGAATCAAATGCTATGGTTGGCAACTGTGACGGTGGTGCAAGTTGCGCCTACACCAACACCATCGCTTGGCGGACCCCAACAACACCACTCCCGATTGAGAACGACCCACGTGCTGTTTTTGAGCGACTGTTTGGGACTACCGGTAGTACAGATCCCGAGGCCAGGATGGAACGATTACGCCGAGACCGTTCCATTCTTGACGCGGTCGGCGGTGAGTTAGAAGGACTGGAACTTATTCTTGGTCCTGGTGATCAAATCAAGCTTGACGAGTACCTAGACGCATTACGTGATATTGAACGCCGTATTCAAATGGCCGAGCAACAAAGTACGCGGGAGCTTCCGGTTGTTGATCAGCCCGTCGGGGTGCCGAGCGATTATGCAGAGCACGCTAAATTGATGATGGATCTTCTGGCATTGGCCTATCAGACAGATTTAACCCGGATCAGTTCTTTTATGTTGGCTCGAGAGGTCAGTGGGCGTGCATACCCGGAGATTGGAGTGTCCGATTCTCATCATCCTCTTTCGCATCATCAGGATGAGCCCGCGAAGCTTGAACGGTTGCACAAGATTAACGAATATCATTTCCAGCAGTTCGCTTACCTAGTTGAAAAATTAGCGGCCTTACCCGAGGCCGATGGGACAATGTTGGATTCGACGCTGTTTCTTTATGGTACTGGGATCAGTGATAGCAATACGCATTTTCACGATGATCTTCCAATTGCCTTGGTGGGTGGCAAGGCGACTGGTATTCAAGGTGGGCGCTATGTTCGTTATGCTGACGACACCCCACTGGCGAATCTCTACATGACGATTCTCGACAAACTCGGTGTCCCGGTTGATTCATTTGGAGATAGTAACGGCCACCTTGAGCGCCTTACTGATGTCTAATAAAAAGCGTTTCGTCCGAAGTACTCGTCAGCAGGGAAAGCTGTGCGGTTCGATAGTGACGATCTTGGGAATGGTCGGCATCGTTACGTTGGCTCAAAGGCCGTATCCGATTTATACAAGTGATCATCTTGCGGCAACAATGGAAACGCTCGGTCCGAACTTTACAGCCACGATGCAAACGCTTGCTGCTGCAGATTACGCAACCACAAAAGAACGTCTCAGTCGATCACGTGAACAATTAGCGACGACGGTTACGTTCTGGCGTGACCATGAAAGAGACGACGCGATTGGGTATGTACGTGCTGCGCTGCGGGGTATGGATGATCTTGATGGGGCGCTGTCGATGGAGTTAGTGGATTCAATGGCGGCAGAGGCGGTCGCTGCAGAAATTCGAGCAGCTTGCACGTCTTGTCATGCTGTATATCGAGAGCAAGATCCGACCACGGGAGAGTATCGATTAAAGTCGGATATTCTAGACTAAAGACGGAATAACTTCCGGCCGCGGTCATTCCAACTGTCGGTGTGAATTTACCTTAGATTGTTTTGGAGGAGAGCTGTATGTCGCTTGACCACTATGTAACCTTGGGTCGTTCGGGACTTCGCGTGAGTCCTTTCTGTCTCGGTGCGATGACATTTGGTGAAGATTGGGGTTGGGGGTCGAGTGTCGATGCGGCTGAAGCCATTCTTGGACGGTATCTTGAGCGAGGAGGAAATTTTATTGATACCGCGAATGCCTATACCAAAGGTCATTCAGAGAAAATTATTGGTGATTACATTCGAAAAAAAGACACGCGTCGTGACCAATTAGTTGTTGCCACGAAGTTTTTTGCAAACCTTTACCCTTCCGACCCGAATGGTGGGGGGGCAAGTCGTAAATCACTCACGGCGGCCTGCGATCATTCACTCAGGCGCCTGCAAACAGATTATATCGACCTTTACTGGATGCACCTGTGGGATCGATTTACTCCGATTGATGAAACCATGCGTGCGCTTGACGACCTTGTCCAAAGTGGGAAAGTTCGGTACATCGGATTTTCTGATACACCAGCTTGGAAAGTGACGCAGGCGCAAATAACGGCAAATTTTCGCGGTTGGTCGCCGCTCGTGGCCTTACAAATCGAGTATTCGCTCGTCGAGCGGACTGTCGAAGGCGAGCTGATTCCGATGGCACAGGAACTCGGCCTTGGCGTGACGCCGTGGTCACCGCTGCGTGGTGGCGTCCTGACGGGAAAATATACCCGTGACAATGTCAATGATGTCAAACCTGGACGTGGTGAACGAGTGACGGCCTATCTGAATGACCGTACCTTTACGATTGTCGATGAGTTAGTGAGGATAGCGGCGGAATGTGGAACGACACCGGCTGCAATTGCATTGGCTTGGGTTCAGGGAAAGCCGGGTGTCGATTCGACGATTATCGGGGCCCGAACGATGGACCAGCTTGAGGCTAATTTGACTGGGCTCGACGTGACATTGACTGATGCGCAGGTCGCCGCACTTGATTCGGTATCAACCCCGACCTTGAGTTTTCCGATGCCGTTTCTTGAGTGGGCCAATACGATCATGCATTCCGGGGCGACGGTGGATGGGCAACCGTCTGAGGCATGGCCGATGTCGCCTGAGCATGATGAAGACCGCTACTAATTCGGCTCGAAGAACGCGAAATGGCTACGAGCGCCACGCGGCCACATAGGCAATCCAGGCGGTTTCCTCGATCGCCGTCTTTCGATACCTAAAGATTCCGTTACCGCCGCCACTGCCATCATCGCCTTCCCAGTAGACTTCGACGTCTTGAAATCCGGCTTCACGAAGCAGGTCACGCAGTTCAGGCAGCGTCCATAGACGCCAGTCATATGTAAACGCTTTTCTGATGCGCGAGCCGTCGCTGAACTCGAAATGAATATGACGGATGGCATATCCGTTGATTGGGTCGAACGGTTCTTGGTCCCACACGTAGGTGACCCCGCGACCTTTTTTACTCCGTTCTTCAAGTTCCGCGCCGAGTTCAAGGCCGCCACAGAGGTCTAAAAAGAAAGCCCCGTCCTTTACTAATCCAGTTCTTACTGCACGGAAGTAGTCTAATAGTTGCGGGCGTTCTTTAAACACGCTGTAAGAGAAATTAAATGCACAGGTCACGTCCGCCTTGGTTTTGATTGGGTCTCGAACATCCTGTTGGTAGAGCTGGACTCGTGCGGCCTCTTTATCGGTCAGCGTCGAAAGATTATGTGTGCGTCCCCAATCAAGTGTTTTTTGGTCAAGATCGATGCCATACGCCGATCTAGCCGATTTACCACGGACCCATTCCGCGCACATAAGCGCAGTTCCACAAAAATCTTCTCGGAGAACAAGCGCCTTGCGACCGGTGTGTTTATTAAAACGTTTTTGAATGAACGAGATGTCTGCCGAAGGTTCCTGTACCGAAAGTTGGTACAGCGAATGGATATCAGCGTTTTTCGCGGTGAGACGATGTTTCGTCTTTTTCTTTTTGCTTATTGATTTACGTGTCACTACTTCAGTCCATGTGTTTGTTTGAAAGTTGGCCACTCATGTTTCAAATGGAGAAAGGCTGCAAGATTGTCGCATAAGAGAAAAGGATTCGATCGACGCTCAAGGCCGAGTGTCGAGCTCGGGCGCACGCCGTAGTCGTGACCTGGCCAGATGGTACTGGTATCGGGAAAGGAATCAAGGACGCGTTGCAAGCTTGTCCATTCGATGGTGGCATCTTCTTCGGTAGTTGTCCCACCAACTTTACCTACGAAGATGAGGTCACCGGTAAACAAGAGTTGATACGACGGTTCGTACAACACGAGGTGATCTGACGCGTGGCCAGGCACATGTAAGCATTGAAGCTGCAGACTGCCAATGGCGATGGTCTGGTCGTCACTTAGGGAGATGTCAGGCTCGATGGCCCCATCTGGGTGCGCGGCGATTTTTGCTCCGGTAAGCCGGGCGGTTTCGTCGTTGCCTTCGGTATGATCGGGGTGCCCGTGGGTGTTGATGATGTGAGTGACTACCAGATGTTGTGCGGTGGCTCGGTCTACCAGCGTGTCTGGTGAGTACGAAGGGTCTATCAAGACGGCTTGTTTGGCTGTCCGGTCGCCGAGGAGGTATCCAAAATTTCTGTCTCCGCCGGTCCGGATTTGTTCAAAGATTGGCTCCATACAAGTATTATTAATGATCAGGGAACATGGGTTGGCTGACTTTGGGGTGTGAACCATTTAAGGTGAGGTTCGCAAGAACACTATAAGGACGAATAAACCATGCGTAGAGCTTTGATGATTTTTACAGTAATTGTCTCGTCTGGGTTACTAGCTGCTCCTGCGGTGATGCAGGATATGCCCGTTGGAGCCAGTCCATACGATGTGGTCGATGGCTGGCTGAAGCCGTTTGCGGCGTCTGGTTATTCGTTCGGGGCGACATCGTCTGTGTTTGCCGAATCACCCGATCGAATTTTTATTGCCCAGCGTGGCGAGAATCGATTGCCAGATCCTGTCCCCCCGGGTTTTGAAGGATTTCTCGGGTCGATTGGCGTAAGGGCCAACACTGCTGCCGAGAGTCGCGTTTGGCAGAACACCATCTTCATTGTTGACGGTGACGGAAACATGACTGAAGCATGGACACAGTGGGATGACATGTTTGAGAGCGATGCAGAAGGTCTTTCCGGCATACATAAGATCAAGATCAGCCCTTATGATCCTGATCGGAAACTCTGGGTGGCCGATACGACGAATCATCAAGTGCATGCCTTTTCAAATGATGGTGAAGAGCTTGTGATGTCACTCGGTGCTGGTGGTGCGGGAGATGACGACAATCATTTGGACCGACCCTGGGATATGGCGTTTACCGAGGACGGCTCTATTTTTGTGGCTGACATGGGTAACTCGCGCATTATGAAGTTCGATGCCCAAGGAAATTTTGTGACGACGTGGGGGGTGAACGGAAGTGGGCGCGGCGAGTTTGCTATGCCTCACGCTGTTGCAACCGACAGCATCGGTCGGATTTATGTAGGCGATATGGGAAACAACAGAGTCCAGGTTTTTAATGAAACAACGCGCTCCGTCTGGTATCACCCAAACATTTCGCCGATCGCGACGTGGCCGGGATTTGAACGTCCAACCGACATTTATGCGACCGGCTACGATGTTTGGATTTCGGATAACGGCGAAGGCAATGCTGCAGGCACAGCCGGTGATGCCGATCCCACGCGGCCCGCACGGATGGTGAAGCTTGACTGGAACGGCAATCCCCAGTTTACGTGGGAACTCGCCGGTTTTGGCACGGGTGCTGGTGAGGTGTTCGTTCTTCACCAATTTTCTGTAGATGCAGAGAAAAATTTCTACGTTGCGGACCCTGTTCATGGTCGAGTGCAAAAGTTTGTCCAGAAAGAAGGGGCGAGTTTCATGGAGACATTTGGTGCACCGGACCCACCGTTGCAGTAGAGTTGCGGCGGTTTTACTTCTAGTTGAGTTCGGTGTTTACGGCGCACCTCTCGCAGCGGCTCAGCCTGAGGTCGTTGATGGGGCTGCGATTATCGATGAGTATTGTGTGTCCTGCCATAGCGACCGGACGCAAACCGGTGGTCTGTCTCTAGAGCAGGTCGATCCATTAAATCCTGCAGGAGACGCTGAGATTTTTGAGAAGGTCATTCTCAAACTTCGTAGTGGCATGATGCCACCGGCAGGACGGCCGCGCCCTGACGACCACGTCCGCACTGCGTTTATCGCTGATTTAGAGAACCGGATCGACCGCGCTGCGTTCGACGCACCAAATCCGGGTCGACCGATCCTGCATCGGTTGAATCGGACGGAGTATGCGAACGCGGTGCGCGACCTTCTTGACGTCGAAGTTAACGTCGAGACGCTCTTGCCACCTGACGATATGAGTCAGGGTTACGACAACATGTCTGATGTCTTGACGGTGTCTCCCACGTTGCTGGAGAGTTATTTAACGGCGGCTGGAAAAATCAGCCGTTTAGCCATTGGCGATCCCGATGCGACGCCGGCGGTTGAGACCTACGTAGTGCCACAAGCGTTTTCACAGATGCGGCATGTGCCAGAGACACCATTTGGCACGCGTGGTGGGGTTGCGGTGCGCCACCATTTTCCAGCAGACGGTAATTACGTATTTCGGCTCTCCTTTTATTTTGCCAGTATCGGTGCCTTTTTCGGGGACAACATTCCAGCCGAAGGCGAGCAGATTGAAATTGCCGTCAACGGAGAACGGGCGGCGTTGCTTGACCTGAATCGAAAGATGCGGACGACGGATGTACTGCGTACCGACCCGATTTCGATCAAGGCTGGGCCTCAGTTGATTTCGGCTTCGTTTATTCAGCGAGCAGCTGGTCCAGTGCAAGACTTTGTCATGCCGTTTGACCAGGCTTTAGCTGACCTGTCTACGGGACACTTTCCGGGTCTAACCGGATTGCCACACCTTCGTAATATTGGCATCGACGGACCATATGAGGTGACCGGAATCAGTGCGACACCCAGTCGTGAGCGTGTGCTTACGTGTCGCCCGAGTCATGCTTCTGAAGACACACGATGTGCTGATCAAATTTTGTCTGCTATCGCCCGCCGAGCGTTCCGGCGTCCCCTCACCAAGATTGACCGGGATCGACTCCTTAGTTTTTTTGACACTGGACGTTTAGAGGGTGACTTTGAAGAGGGAATTCGGCTCGGTCTTCAAGCGATTCTTGCTGACCCGGAGTTTCTATTTCGTTTTGAACGTACCCCTGACGATATCGCACCCGGGGAAAACTACACCGTGAGCGACCTCGAATTGGCGTCGCGGTTGTCGTTCTTTCTCTGGAGCAGTATTCCTGATGAGGAATTATTGGCAGTGGCAGCCGTCGGCCAGTTGTCAGATTCTGCTGAACTAGAACGGCAGGTTCTACGGATGCTAGCCGACGGCAAGGCAAAGACTTTGTCGACCAATTTTGCGGCGCATTGGCTTCGGTTACAAAATTTGAACGACGTTCACCCTGACGTGTTCATGTATCCCAATTGGGATTTAAATCTCACGCAGTCCATGCGTCGAGAGACCGAGTTGTTGTTCGATAGCATCGTTCGCAACGATCGTAATGTGATGGAGTTGTTGACGGCTGATTACACGTTTGTTGACCAGCGGTTGGCAGAGCATTATGGCCTGCCGGGAGTGGTTGGTAACCGCTTTAGACGGGTCGCTGTGGCCGATGAGCACCGGCGAGGATTACTCGGACATAGCAGCGTGTTAACCCTCACGTCACTTGCAAATCGGACCTCACCGGTTATTCGCGGCGCCTGGGTGATGGACGTCCTTCTTGGTACACCGCCCCCGAGGCCTCCCGCCAATGTGCCTCCGCTTGATGAAAACGAAGATGGTGAAGCCCCGTCTACGATGCGTGAGCGACTTGCGTTACATCGAGCGAGTCCGGCGTGCGCATCATGCCACCGCATCATGGATCCGTTGGGGTTTGCGCTCGAAAATTTTGATCCCATTGGCGCGTGGCGCACACGGGATAGTGGAACGATGATCGATGCGTCTGACAGTCTCTTTGACGGCACGGCAGTCGACGGGCCATCGAGTCTCCGGCAGTATTTGGAGAAATCTGAAGACTTGTTTGTTGGTAATTTTGCTCGAAATCTCATGATGTTTGCACTCGGACGAGTGCTTCAACCGACGGATATGGCAGCTGTTCGACGGGTTGCTGAACGAGCCAGTACCCATGACAATGAATTTTCTGCATTTGTCCTTGGTATTGTGTCGAGCCCACCGTTTATGATGCGTCAGGCAGAAGCATTGGCGACGAACTGAAAGAAGGCGCGATGTATATCACTCAAAAGAACATGTCACGACGAAAGGTATTGCGCGGGATGGGCGTGTCCCTGGCGTTGCCATTTCTTGATGCCATGGTGCCTGCCGTCGCCGCGTCTCGCAACACGCCTTTGGCGTCGCGGACCCGTTTTGCAGCGATTGAGATGGTTCATGGCAGTGCAGGAAGTACCGGTGAAGGTACCCGACAGCATTACTGGTCGCCAAAGCGTGTTGGTCGCGACTTCGATATGACACCGATCCTTCGATCATTGGCGCCACATCAGGAGTATTTAACGGTCGTCAGTCATACCGATATCGCGCTGGCCACTGCGCAAACAGAGGCGGAAGCTGGTGCCGACCATACGCGGTCGTCGGCCGCGTTCTTGACTTGTGCGCACGCCAAGATGACAGAGGGCGCAGATATTTATAACGCGATTTCGATGGACCAGATCTACGCACAAGCAGCGGGGCAAGATACGCCCATGCCCTCCATTCAACTGTGTATTGAGGATGTCGGTTCTCTCACGGGTGCGTGCGGGTATGGGTATAGCTGTGTTTACGCCAATACGATTTCATGGTCGTCGCCAACGACTCCGCTGCCGATGGAACGCGACCCCCGGGTCGCTTTTGAACGGTTATTCGGAGATGGTGCAACACCGGAGCAGCGACGTGCTCGGCGACATGCGAATGCCAGTATCTTGGATGGGATCGTCGACAAGATTGATGACCTAAAGTTAGCGCTTGGCGCGACTGACCGCGCACGGCTTAGCGACTACTTGGAAGATGTGCGTGAGATAGAACGGCGCATCCAGCAAGTGGAATCGACGAATTCAGAAGCGGTGGTGCGGGATATACCGGCGGCCCCGGTCGGTGTACCGGATAGTTGGAGTGAACACGTGCGGTTGATGTTTGACTTGCAGGTGTTGGCGTTTATGACCGACATGACCAGGGTGTCAGCCTTCAAAATGGGGCGTGATGTCAGTTCTCGTGTGTATGACGAAGCTGGTATTACAACGCCGTTTCACTCGCTTTCGCACCACGGTAATCGCCCGGACCAGTTGGCTGAATTTTCGAAACTGAACGCTTTCCATGTTGATCAGGTCGAGTATTTCATTCGACGTTTGAGAGAAACACCGGATGGTGACGGAAATCTTCTCGATCACTCGTTGGTACTCTACGGCAGTCCAATGGGTGATGGAAGCGTCCATAATCATCTCCGAGTCCCGCTCTTTTTTGCCGGTCATGCGAACGGTCAATTCAAAGGCAATCATCATCTGCTTTGCCCGGATGGAACGCCGATGGCAAATGCGCTTCTTACGGTGTTGCGTCGACTAGGTCTTGATACTGCCACTATTGGGGATAGCACCGGGGAACTCGATCTATAGGACGACACCATGCGGATGATAGGGGTTGTTTCTGTTTCGATTTTTCTGGCCAGTGCCGGCGCGCATGCTTCTGATGCGCCGTTAGCAGATGCCGCCAAGAACAACGATCTTGACCGTGTTCGAACCCTCATGACAGCGGGTGCAGACGTGAATGCTGCGCAGGGTGATGGCATGACGGCTCTGCACTGGGCAGCTTTTCATGACAATGTCGAAGTTGCTGATCTTTTACTGGCTGCCGATGCTGACGTTTCTGTTCAGACGCGTGTGGGTGCGCTGACGCCACTCTGGTTTGCCGCAAGTAACGGTAACGCTGACATGGTTGACTGGCTGTTGACGACCGAGGCAGATGCCAATGTCGTTACGGCAACCGGGGCGACTGCATTAATGGCCGCTGCGATGGCTGGGAGTGTCGAAACCATTGATGTGCTCGTTGACAGGGGCGCATTTGTCAATTCTCGTGAAACCACAAACGGACAAACCGCTTTAATGTTTGCGGCGTGGGAAAATCGGCCCGAGGCGATTGCTGCATTGGTGCGACATGGAGCGCATGTTGGCCTGACGTCCTTTGTTGTGTCGATGATAGAGCCACGGGTTGACGAATATGGTAATCCCGTTCCGGTTCGGCGCCGTCGGACACCAGGCGGTAATTCGGTGATGGGTGGTATGACGGCTCTGCTGTTTGCCGCTCGGGATGGGCACATCGAAGCCATTCGTGCGCTCGTTGCGCATGGAGCAGATGTTGACCAGGTGAGTGGCGGAGATGGGTCGAGTCCAATGGTCATCGCGATTGCAAATGGTCATTATTCTGCTGCGCAGTTTTTGTTGGATCAGTCTGCTGACCCGAATCTTGTCAATATTGATGGATTAGGTCCGTTGTACGCGACGGTAAATATGCGTTTCGCGCCGGTCTCGTGGGCACCGAACCCGCCAACAGAGCAAGAGGCCGTTGACTCGCTTGATTTACTGCGGGCATTACTCGACCACGGCGCTGATCCGAATGCGAGAATTACGCGGAAATTATGGTTCAGTCCGACGTCGCATGATCGCGGGTGGGCCGATGGAAGTGGCTCGACACCGTATTGGAGAGCGGCGCAGTCAACAGACGTTGAGTCTATGCAACTCCTGGTTGAGGGAGGTGCTGACCCCAATTTAGCAACCTACAATGGAATCACGCCATTGATGGTGGCCGCTGGAATCGGATGGGTCGGAAACTTTACTCAGAATGCGCCAAATTCATTTATGGATGCGATTCGCTACTGTCTTGAATTAGGAGCTGATGTCAATGCTTTGGATTCGAAGGGGTTTACAGCATTGCATGGGGCAGCTGGACGCGGCGATACGGAGATGGTTCAGTATTTAGTGGATGTGGGTGCCGTTGTTGATGTGATCAATGAAGATGGCAACTCCCCAGCCGATATGGCTTTTGGGCCGTCTCGGTTTTTTATACCAAAGCCGGATACTGTTGACCTCCTAGTTGGTCTTGGCTCTTCTTTTCAGGACAATTGTCGGTCTGATCAATGCGTCGACGGTAAGTTTTTTGGTGGAACCGGCGTAAGTGTTCCGAACTAGCATCAGCCTTCTGATGTTCTCTAGTCGAATTAAATGGTTTGTCGGTGCGCTTGCTGCGTTCAGTCCTGTTTTCTGCCAAGTTGCGTCTGCGCAAGAAAAGGAATCTGTACACGCTTGGTCGAGCGACACAGAATTAAGTGTTGTTGTGGCTGAAGGTAATGCTGCAGCACAGACTTTTGGTTTTAAGAATACGGTTCGACGTAGCTGGGATTCCTCGCGCCTGCGTGCACGGTTTGACGGGGTCAGGTCTATGGCATCAATCGAACGTTCTCTTTTGGTTCGACCTGGTGTCCGGTTTCCAACGGGTGGTCAATTAGAAGATTTTGACACCGTCATACTCGAGCCAGACTTAGAACCTGATGTTGAGCAGTATTTTGTAGAAGGTCGTTTCGATAGAGATATTACTCAGCTGGTCTTTTGGAACGTCGGTTCAAGTTGGGATAGAAACAACGAGGCAGGTATCCGGAATAGAGTCACGGTATTTGGGGGTGTCGGTAATTCCTGGTTGGATACGGACGACATCGTGTTGTCCACGTCGTATGGTGTGAGCTATACCGACCGAGAAGAGACTCAGTCTGATCTATTGAGGGATAAGGCGTTTACTGGAATTCGAATTAGTTCTGACTATGTGCACCAGTTAAGTCGACTGACGCGGTTTGATAGTGACTTCACTATGAACGTAAACCTCGCGGCGACCACCGACCGTTCGATTAATACTACGAATGCCGTTGGTGTTTCCGTGAATGACTACTTATCCTTACGTGTCAGTTTGCAGTTCCTTCACGAACACAAACCCTCATTTGAAGATGTTGATGTTATTGCGCGCGTAGCTTTAATCGATCCTGATGGAATTTCTGCCAGTGGAGACGAACTTTTTGAGACTGTTGCAATCGGTGGCACCAGCATAAACGTGGGTCAGGGGCGAGTCAGGAAGAAAACTCTCGATACAGTGTTCCGAACAGCATTGGTGATTAGTTTTTGATATGACTAAGTGACGTCACAATTTCACTCGATAACTACGATCGGTATGGGGGATATGGGATGAGACGGACCGTGTCAGTGATCGCTCTATTGTTATGCGGTGCGTGGATCGCTGCGTTCGAGGTAGGGGCTTTTCAAGCCACGCCACTTGGGTCAATTGAAGAAATTACGAATTGCGAAGGTTTACTACAACAGCGGAACCTCACCATCACGTATGCGGGTCTTGCAAAGACTTCCGAAGGCACGTCGTATTGCTATGTGAAGGGGCTACTCCGTCCTGCGATTCATTTTCATGTTCAGTTGCCGTTGCCTGATGATTGGAATGGTCGATTTCTTAAATGGGGTGATGGTGGAAAAGATGGTGATCTTGATTTTGCTGATCATCGGGTGAATGAAGGTTATGCGGTTGCGAACAGTAATACCGGGCACGACAGCGGTGCGGAACCCGGTTCGTCATTTGGGTACGACAATCGTCAGGCTGAAATAGATTTTGGCTACCGAGCTGTTCATCTGACGACGATGGCAGCGAAGACGGTGATTCGAAGCTACTACGGAGTCGTGCCAGAACATTCATACTTTGAAGGTTGTTCCACGGGTGGTCGCCAAGGGTTAATGGAGGCGCAGCGGTACCCAGATGACTTTGACGGCATTGTGGCTGGTGCTCCAGCTAATCATTATCAAGAAATGAATGCGGTTCGAGTCTGGCTTTTGCAACGGATGCTACGCGACGATGGTACGGCGGCGTTGGCCTCTGACCGTGATGGCGATGGGCGCTTCGATACCGTGCGAAAACTAGAGATTCTGGCTGATGTTGTTTCCATGAAATGTGACCGGATCGATGGTGTCGGTGATGGTGTCATCGATGATCCAACCCGATGCGATTTCGACCCGCTCCGAGATTTAGCTGCGTACCACTGCCGTAATGGTGTGGTTACTGAGGATTGTTTTACTGCAGCGCAGATCGAGACGATTAGAGATTTCTATGCCGGACCACGTGATCGTGTTGGAGAGCCAGTTTACGCTGGCAAACCCATTGGGTCGGAATTACAGTGGGCTAATTTGTTCATCCCCTATGAGGGAAACAATTTTTTCCCGACTGCAGTTCGACTGGGTGGAGACCATCTAAACTATTTGTTTTATGACACTGATCCCGGTGTTACGGTATCTAACCTTCTTGATTTGTCGATAGAACCATCAAAAGACTCAATGCCTCCTGAATGGGCATGGTGGGAATTTGACATTGGCGATGTTCGAGAGGGTAAAGGCGATGTCATGAAAGCAATTACTGATGCCACCGACCCTGATTTGTCTCGATTTTTGAACCAGCGACTCGGTAAATTGATTATTTACCACGGATGGGCCGACGCATTAGTCGTACCTCAACCGACGCTTCAGTATTATCGCGATGTTGTTGCCACCACGTTTAATGGCGATACAACCAAGGCACGGGAGCACGCACGGTTATTTATGGCGCCTGGCATGGGGCATTGTCGTGGTGGCGCGGGTCCGGATACATGGGACAGGTTGGCGCCTCTTGTTGAATGGGTCGAACAAGGTGTTGCTCCGGATGCTCTCATTGCGACACATCTCACGGACGGAGTCGTGGATAACGAGCGCCCGATTTGTGCGTTTCCGGAACAGGCCGTCTATACCGGCCCGGTCGGCGGCGCTGATCAACAAGAGAACTGGACGGCTGATAATTTTTCATGTCGGATGGGTCCATAGGTTTGAGGAAATTGAGGAGATATGAGTAAGGAACTGTATAAGCGTGGTTTAGAGATTCGACGGAGAGTCCTTGGCGATGAGTATGTAGACCGTGCACTGGCCAATGTGGATGCGTTCAATTCGGAGTTTCAGGAATTAGTCAGCGAGTATTGCTGGGGTAAGGTTTGGGGGCGTTCGGCACTGAGTGACCAGCAGCGGAGTCTGAACAATTTATCCATGATGGCGGCGCTAAATCGTCCGCACGAGTTCAAGATTCATATGAGGGGCGCAATACGAAATGGCTGCAGTCTTGATGAAATTCGGGACACGTTGCTTCAGGTAGCGATTTACTGTGGTATTCCGGCTGGGGTGGAGGCTTTCAGGTTGGCACGGGAGGTTTTAGAGGCGGAAGGGATTCAGCCAGAACCCGAGGGATAACCTCTTATTTTGTCAGCGTGGTTGTTGGGTGATTGGCGATTCGTGTTATTGAGGTACGTATGCTGGAGCTGGCCCGCTAAACTGGACGGCTTCTTCTCCCGAAGGCGCACTTCCGAACATCCGGGCCGCACTTTCATGCACCTGTGGTGCGGAACGACTGCTTAGGACAAGCCAGTCTGACACTGTCCCTGGTTCGAGTAACCCCATTCGCAGTTCTTCGATGGTGTCGACTGTGTCAGCGAATGCGCTTTCTTCAAGTGCGCGCCATTGGACGCGTACCTGGGTGTCGCCTTTGTTCGTTAGACGATAACGATATTCATAGCCGTCTGTCGTTTGCGTGACTTCTGATTCAAAAACAACGTTTACGTAATACCAAAGCTGGTACTCCACGTCTAGCGCACGGGTGCCGAGCGTCGTGATGAGCGGGTCGTGACTCTCCGGTTGTTCTGTTTCTGCAGAGGTTGTTTGTTCAACAGCCCAAGAAAAGACAAGGAAAAGCACGAAAAAGAAAGAAATGGGGCGCATGTATCGACGTTCGATTCGAGTCAGCATGAACTCTTATTGTACCTTCCTGGCCGGCCGAGGCTGTTTTTGAGTTTATTGCTGTATCTCAATAATCTGTATAGGGTTGTTTGTTATTAGATGTACGTTTGGTGTTGAAGGGGAAAACGATGAAATTGACAAGGGTTCTTTTAGTTACAGCAATGTTTTTGTTGACAAGTGCAGCAGTGGGATGGGCGCAGTTAAATGCGGCAAATGATGGCCCAGTCGTTTACGGTCACCACCACGTTAACGGTACGGATCTTGCTGCACATAAACGATTTTGGGCCAATACCCTTGGGGGGCTTCCGACCGTCTTTGGCCAATCTGAGATGTACAAGTTTCCAAACGTTCATGTCTTTGTCCGGGACCGTGAACCCACTGGCGGGACTAAAGGATCGAGTGTTAATCACATTGGGTTTCGTGTGCCAAGTGTCCGGGCTACTCTCGGTAAGGTACGTGCCGCAGGGTTCCCCGTTGTTACGCGGCAAGAGTTACCACCTGGGGTGGCTGTGATCGATGACATGGCCTACATAGAGAATCAAGATACGTATATTGCGTTTGTAATGGCTCCAGATAATGTGAAGGTTGAATTAGTGGAAGACCGTGACCAAGAAGAAGCCATCGCGCTTCACCATATTCATTTTGATACGAATAATGTTGATGCAATGAAGTCATGGTATGTCGATACGTTCGGTGCAATTCCAGGAACGCGTGGATCTTTTCAGGCTGCTGACCTGCCAGGTGTTAACTTGACCTATTCAGGAAACCCGGCATCGCTTGAGGGAACCGAAGGCCGAAGCCTCGACCACATTGGTTTTGAAGTCGAGAATCTAGAAGCTTTTTGTCGGCAGCTTGAATCTGCGGGTGTGGAATTCGATGTTCCGTACCGTGAATTAGATCAACTTGGGATTGCCATAGCTTTTTTTACAGATCCTTTTGGGACGTACATTGAACTGACAGAGGGACTGGATAAGTACTAGGTGGTTTTTAAATGTTGTCACTTTAGGGTTGGCCATGAGAAAAATGTTTAGACAAGTGTCGTTGTGCTTGGCTCTGATGGCGTCGGTTCTACTAATTCCGGGTTTAGGGGTTGCTCAACGTCCTCTTCATGTCGACCCGCTTTTGCTCAGTCGTTACATCGGTCAATACGAATTATCGTCAACGTATCTACTAACGATTCTGGTTGAGGGTGATCGGCTATATGTGCGTGCGCCTGGTCGCGGCACTCGGTTACTCGTCCCTGCCTCAGAAACCGAATTTATTGAGGTTGAATCTGGGCTTCGCATCATGTTTGGGATACGTGAAGATACCCGAGAGGTTGATCATTTGGTCTTTGAGCAACAGGGCATCGGCCGACGTGCGAACAAAGTTACTAGCGAAGTCGGCCTTGACCCAGAGACCCGCTCGGCCTTGGTGCTGGCAGATGACGTGTTATCTCGTTACGTTGGTGAATACGAGGAGCAACCTGGTTTTGGTATCAGCATTAGTAAAGATGGTGATCAATTAGTCGCCCAACTGACTGACCAGGAAGGCGTCGAGATTTTTCCTGAGTCAGAAACAGAGTTTTTTTATCGAGAGACGAATGCTCGAATTTCATTCAGGCTTGGTAACAACTTAGTAGAGGCACTCATTTTGCACCAGGGTGGGGTCGATTTGGAGATGCGTCGCCTCGATTAGGGGTGAAGGGAGCTGGCAATGACTCGAGAGATTGAACAACTTGTTGAACAATTTGAATCACGGAAACTGACTCGTCGCCAACTGGTTACGTCACTTGCGGCGATGGTTACGGTGGCTTCGGAAAAATCAACGACGGCGCAGTCGACGGTCGGACAGGTGGCACAAGGTCGCACGATCAATCATGTGTCCCTCGCTGTTTCTGATGTCGAGACTTCAGCGGCTTTTTATCAGTCATTACTAGGACTTGAAGTTGTAAGCCGTCCACCAAACGGTGGCATCAACATGGGCTTGTCTGATGGGTTTCTTGGTGTGTACAACATTCCTGATCCTGGCCGTGTGCATCATTTCTGCATTGGTGTTGATGATTTTGATGCCGACCGGGTGAAAGCACGATTTGATGAGGTCGGGTATGAGGCACGTGTCAGTCGGAACCCCGCGGCCCGTACGTCTGGTGGTGACCAGTTGTACTTCACCGATCCTGACGGTACGCTTGTGCAACTTGGTCACAATGGCTATCAGGGGTGATCTGTTCGTCCTTAATGGACCACTAGTTCGCTGGGTTTATTCCAAGATCTAGCGCCATAATTTTTTCACGGTCACGGACGTACAGGGTTTTACCAACCAGCGTTGGGGCAGACCAGGAAGTTGATTGAAAAATCGTGGTTCGGCCAAGAACGGTCATTCCATCCGGCGTCATACGCGTTAAAGCCAAATCACCATCTTCATCTAGAAGTATGACTTTACCGTCTGCGTAGAGCATGCTGCCTCTAGCGAAGCCTCGCTCTTGCCATAAGGTTTCACCTGTATGGATATCAACTCCGGTTACAAAGGAGGGGCCAAATGTGCCATCGGTGCCGTAGACATAGTTTCCGATCCGTAATGGATTCAAGAACATAAATTGCAGTTGTGGATCGAGCCACAATTCCTCAACCGTTGTCAGGTTATTCTCGCGAGTTAGGCGAAGCGCACGGCTTCCGGTTTTGTATCCGGACGACACGAACAAAATGTTGTCTTCACCCCACAAGGGGACCATGAAATTAAAGTCGTTTCCTGGATCGTGTGGATGTGTCCAGAGCACGGTTCCGTCGTCTGGATCCATGCCGTTTACAGTTCCACCACCAAATACGACTAACTGAATTTGGCCACTAACGTCAATTAAGACGGGTGGCGCTTCGGATACTAGGAAATCCCCACTGGCCCAGACAACACGGCCGTCCGTTTGTCGGAAGGCCATGACTGATTGTCCTGGCCCACCAACCGAACAGATTACGGTTTCTTTATATGCCAGCGGACTGCATCCATAACCGGATTTCACACGAGGACGGATCAAAAGAGGCGGGGCATTGAAGTCAGCAACAAGATCGTATGACCAGAGTACATCACCACTTATCGCATCAAAGGCATAGAGTTGTTTATTGGTTCCGCCGGTGAAGACCCTATTGTCGACGAGCAATGGGGTGGCATGGGGGCCGGACCCGAAGCTTGTGTCTTCAAGTTTAGAAGGATACGTATATTCCCAGAGTGTTTCGCCTGTCTGTGCATTTAACGAGATAACTGTTTCTTCGGCTTCCCATGGTCCTTCGCGACCTTGTCCGTTGCCGATTCGGTACATTGTATAAAGACGATCATTTCCATAAATAATCGCCGAATGTCCTGTCCCGAGAGCGCGGCTCCACTGAACAGGTGGTCCACTTTCGGGCCAGCTATCCGCGAGCCCGGTGGTATCCGTGATGAAGTTACGGTGAGGGCCGCCCCACTGAGACCATGTAACGGTTTCCTGCGCTTTCGTACCAACCGCGATGGTGAGAGCACACGCGAATAAAAGAACCACGGTCATGACAGCCGCACGCATGCGGAAATCATAGCCTGCCTTGGAATTTTTGTAGTTGTTAAGTTTGATTCACAACCAACCCGCGGATGAGCGATGATACTTGCAGAATGGAGGGATTTGTGCCTAAACAGCAGACACGTCAAGACTTAAAGGATGGTTTGTCGAGACGTCGATTTCTTAAGACAAGTGTTGCCGGAGGTGTGACGTTGGCTGGCATATCAACCGGTTCTGGCATCGCGCAGAATCAATCGTCTTCACATCTGGTCAGATTTGATCACGTGGCAGTGCCAATGCGAAATACGACCGAGATGGTAGCGTTTTATAGGACACTCGGATTTTATGTCAACGAGGGAGATCGGATCTGTTCGGTTCATTTCGGTGACAGCAAGATTAATTTTCATCGGCCTGAGTTATGGGAAAGTGGCGACTTCACACTCCGTGCAGCAGAGGCTGTACCGCCGTGTGGTGATTTTTGTTTTGTTTGGGGAGGGAGTGAGCGTGAATTAGAACTGCAACTTGAACGAGTTGGAGCGACGGTTATTGAAGGACCGGCACCACGCCAAGGTGGTCGAAGCCTCGGTGTTGATACGGGCACCAGTCGCTATATTCGAGACCCTGACGGGAACTTACTGGAATTTATTATTTATTTGTAAAAACGGAGTGTGGTGTTGAAACCGAGACCACGAAGGAGACACGGAATGCGGTATACGAGAAACACTTTTTTGATGGGGCTAATCGTCATGGGGGCACTAAGTTGGTCGTGCGTTCGGAACTTGCCTCCCGCTGCTCCGCAATCCGGGGAGACCAATGTCGATTCAGGGTCCAACACTTCCGCGAGGAGACAGCCTCCCGAGACTCCGAACCGCGTCTCAACGGGAGCCGAATCTTCCGCTGTTTTGCAGACCGGACCCACAAATGATCTGCCGAATCCGTACACGACGGTTGTTGGATGGGCGAAAATGCCCGGTTCGAGGACCTGGGGAGCTACCAGCGCTGTCGACATTGATCCTGATGGGAAGCATATTTGGGTTGCTGAGCGTTGTGAGGCGAATGCTTGTGAAGGTTCGACACTCGATCCGGTGTTGAAGTTTGATGAATCTGGACACTTGGTCAATAGCTTTGGAGCTGGTTTGATGAACTGGCCCCACGGGTTTTACGTTCACGATGATGGGTCCGTGTGGGTGACAGATGCTCGAGGTGGAGACGGTAAAGGGCACCAAGTTCACAAGTTCAGTCCTAATGGGGACCTGCTGCTGTCGTTAGGAACAGCGGGTGTAGCGGGTACCGACGGTTCACACTTTAACCAACCGTCAGATGTAGTGGTAGGGCCCGATGGAAGTATTTACGTCGGTGACGGACATGGAGGAGAATCGAACGCACGGATCGTGAAATTTGATGCAGTCGGAAATTTCGTTAAGGCATGGGGTGAGCCCGGAACCGCACCTGGTCAGTTCGGTGTGCCGCATGGTCTAGCTTTCGATTCCCAGGGACGGTTGTTTGTGGCTGACCGGAGCAACAATCGTATCCAGATTTTTGATCAAGATGGAAAGTTCCTAGAAGAATGGCATCAGTTTTCTCGTTTAAGTGGCATTTTTATCGACGATAACGACATGTTGTATGGGACTGATTCGGAATCGAATCATCGCCGGGGAAATGGTGAATGGAAGCGAGGGATGCGAGTCGGTAGTGCCCGGACTGGTGAAGTAATGTATTTCATCCCGGACCCTGCAGATCCCAATGAGGGCCCGCTTCGCGGAACTAGCTTTTCAGAAGGTGTGGCTGTGGACGCGGCGGGTAATATTTACGGCGCTGAAGTGGGTCCGAAGGGACTCAAGAAATATGTCCGTCGAGAGCAGTAACAGAAAGGTACGTGTCTAGTATGGATACAAAGGAAGTCAGATTAGTGCTTCGTTTCATGTTTGGTGCCGTATTCGTCATTGTTAGTGCGATAGTTCCGGTTTCAGCTCAGGTACCCTCGTTCCAACCAGTGACGGATGCGATGCTGGAGGACCCGCCACCCGAAAGTTGGTTGAACTGGCGGCGGACGAGAGATGGGTGGGGGTATAGCCCGCTTGATCAGATTACACGTGAAAATGTTGACGATCTTCGGCTTGAATGGTCGTGGGCGATGGAGGCAGGGTCACAACAGACGACTCCGATCGTGCATGAGGGTGTTATGTATCTGGCCAATCCTGGAAATCTGATTCAGGCTCTTGATGCTGCCACTGGGGATCTTCTCTGGGAATATCGACGGCAATTTCCAACCGCACGAGGTCGTGGGCGTCCAAATCGAAATATTTCGATTTATGAGGACAAGATTATTTTAAATACCGCCGACGCAAATATTGTTGCTCTTGATGCACGTACAGGGGAAGTCGTGTGGGAGGTCGACGTGGCCGACCCAGATAAGGGATTTCACTACACCGGTGGTGCTCTTGTGGCGGATGGGAAAGTAATTTCCGGTATGGCTGGATGCATGCGGTTTTGGGATGATGGTTGTTTTATTACCGCGCACGATGCTGACACGGGACGCGAATTATGGCGCACGTCAACCGTGGCTCGTCCTGGCGAATCAGGCGGGGATACGTGGGGCGATTTACCGATGATGTTTCGTGGTGGTGGCGATGCATGGATTACGGGAACGTATGATGCTGATCTTGGATTGACATTTTGGGGCGTTGCGCAAGCGAAGCCATGGGCTCAAGTGAGTCGACGCACGGATGGCGATGCGTTGTATACAAGTTCTACACTTGCACTAGATCCTGATACCGGTGAGATGCGATGGTTTTATCAACACCATCCTGGCGAGTCGCATGATATGGACGAAGTGTTCGAACGAATTTTGGTCGATGTTGACGGACGCCCGTCAGTTTTTACGATGGGAAAGCTCGGTATTTTGTGGCAACTCGATCGCCAGACAGGCGAGTTTATTAATGCCACGGATCTTGGGTACCAAAATATCGTGGATGTTGATTCTACAACTGGGCAATTATCGTTTCGTCCAAACATGATTCCAGAGCTGAACGAAGCGTTGGACTTTTGTCCGAGCCATTCCGGTGTGAAGAGTTGGCGCGCGATGTCCTATAGTCCAGAAACAGAAGCTTTCTATATTCCACTGACGTTGAATTGCACGAGTACCGTCTACAGTGATGTGGAGTGGCGTGAAGGCGGAGGCGGTAATGGCATGGTCGGGCGTAAAAATTTCCTCCATCCCGACAGTGGAGGCAATTTGGGGGAGTTCATCGCGATGCATGTAAGTGGTGAGATTCTGTGGTCGCATCGGCAGCGTACTCCATACATTTCGGCTTCACTTACGACCGCCGGTGGTTTGGCGTTTGTCGGCACTTATGACCGCGATGCGTATGCCTACGACGTCTCTACAGGTGAGCAATTGTGGAAGACGCGGTTGCCTACTTCGGTGCAAGGGTTTCCGGTGACATACGAGGTCGATGGGCGCCAATACGTGGCCATTGGTGCTGGGATCGGTGGCGGGAGTTGGGTGTCGATGCCGGCCGAGCTTACTCCTGAAAAACGTCGGCCAAATGCAGGAAATGGACTGTTCGTGTTTGCACTCCCAGTCGAATAACCCTTCCGGTCGAAATTTTTTATGGCAGGTGAAAGGATGTTTATGTTGCGGTGTCTCGATTTAGCGGTGGTGTTTCATATGTCGAGGGTGTTATGAAGCGAGCCTTCTTCGTCGTTCTGTGTGTCGCTTTGTTGGTGTGCCGGATAGAGTCTGCGTTTGCACAAGGTTCGTCGACAGAAATGGTGGAGTGGCCGTATGTTGGTGCGGACCAAGCAGCATCGAAATATTCGCCGTTGGCCGACATCAATACCGAGAACGTTGACCAGCTTGAGATCGCGTGGACCTGGGAACCCAATGAACTTCCCAACCAGGAGTTCCAGACACGTCCTGGTAGTTTTGAGGCTACGCCGTTGATGATTGATAACGTTATTTATTTGTCCACTATGTATACACGCGTGATTGCGCTTGACGCGGAGACGGGGCAAGAGTTGTGGGCATTTGACCCCGAAGCTTATCGAACGGGGCCACGTGGCGCGGGTCCAGGTGGATTCAAGCATCGCGGTGTTGCCGTATGGGGAACCGGCGATGAGATGCGTATTTTTATTAATAGCCGTGACAGTTTGTACTCAGTCGACGCGGCGAGTGGCACTCTTATTTCCTCGTTCGGTCAAGATGGTCGTGTCATTTTGACTGAAGGTTTTCCGAATGATGTCACGCGAGATGAATTTGATCAGACGTCACCACCCGTGGTGTTTGAGGATCTCGTGATTGTCGGAAGTCGCGTGCCAGATCGTGTGCAGCATCGATTTGATACGCCTGGATCCGTACAAGCATTTGATGTCAATACGGGTGAACGTCGCTGGGTGTTTTATACGGTTCCGCAATCAAACGATGCGTTTGGTGCGGACACGTGGCAAGACGGTTCGTGGCGATTTACGGGTCATGCGAACGTTTGGGGCTTAATGTCACTTGATGCGGAACGTGGACTTTTGTATTTACCAACGAGTACACCAAGTAGTGATTTTTGGGGTGGGCGTCGATTAGGAGCGAATTTATTTGCTGAGTCGCTTGTGTGTCTCAATGCTCGTACAGGAGAGCGCGAGTGGCATTTCCAGACCGTGCATCATGGTTTATGGGACTACGATCTTACGTCGGCGCCTAATCTGGTCAGCCTGAACGTCGATGGGCGAAGCATTGAGGCGGTTGCTGAGGTGTCCAAGCAAGGGTTCACGTATGTGTTTGACCGTGTCACTGGCGAACCGGTGTGGCCAATTGAGGAGCGCCCGGTGGAGACCGACACGGATATACCAGGAGAAGTTCCGTATCCGACGCAGCCATTCCCAACGAAACCACCCCCATTTGCTGGGCAAGGTGTGACGCTCGATGATGCTAATGATTTGACTCCAGAGATCCGCCGCCTTGCGATTGCTGAACTTGAAACCTATCGCCTTGGTCCGTTATTCACGCCTCCGAGTGCTCGGGGGACGTTACAGCGGCCGAGAGTCGATGGTGGGGCGAATTGGGGTGGCGCGGCGTTTGATCCGTCTACCGGATTACTTTACGTACGAACATCAGAAGGAACATCGCCCAACCAGGTGTGTAAGACAGACCCCGGTCTGCCAGATGTTGATGTTGAGTACACGAATAACTGTCCGCGTGGTGGGTCTGGTGGATTCGCGTTGTTTGGTGGGTCCGCACCGGCTGAACGCAGCCAGTTGGGTCCTATTCCCCTGGTCAAACCACCATATGCTCGACTGGTTGCGATAGATCTTAATCAAGGCGAGATCGCATGGCGCGTGCCTTTTGGCGAAGGCAGCCGATTGATACGTAGCCATCCATTGCTGCGCGATGTGGAACTTCCAGATCGTCTCGGGACGCCTGGTGCAAACGGTCCGATGGTTACGGCGGGTGGATTGGTGTTTCTTGGAGGGGGTGACCCGTATCTATATGCATTCGATGCAGCCACTGGCCGTGAGATATCGCGAGTAGCAACTGAATTTCGGACGAGTGGGAACCCGATGACCTATCGATCACGGGAAGGGCGGCAGCATGTCGTTATTGCAACGGGAGCTGGTCCTGATGCGAGACTGGTTGCGTTTGCTCTTCCAGAGGAGTGAATGTGGTATTTCGTCTTTTTATTGTTTTGTTTATGGGGCTCTCCGCCGGTGTTGGAACGACAGCGGCACAAGAGCATCCAGGGTTAGAGTTCTACCAGCAAGTGTGTCAACTTTGTCATGGAGAGCGTGGGCGTGGGGATATTGCACCGGCCCTTGTTCCTCTTGGGTTTGATGCCGAGTATGTCCTGGCAGTTGTGCGAGAGGGATACGGCCAAATGCCGCCCATTTCCCAGCGAGAATTAAGTGATGACAATGTACGACAAGTTGTTAGTTATCTTGAATCCTTGTCGTCTTCTGCCTCGGGGTCTGCGCAGACAGGTTATGCCGGACCACGAACCTCTGAGGGACACCCCGACCTAAACGGTATTTGGCAGGTTCTCAATAGTGCGGCATGGGATATTCGTGCGCACAATGCGCAGGATGGTGTACCAGCTGGACTTGGTGTGATTGAGGACAATGTCATCCCGTACCAGCCATGGGCTTCAGCCCAGCAAGAGGAAAACTATGCAAACCGATTTACGGCAGACCCTGTTCGACGATGTTTTCTTCCGGGGGTTCCGCGGATTACCTATATGCCATTTCCTTTTCGAATTTTTCAGACGGCGGATCATGTGGTCATGACGTACGAATTTGCACATGCCGTCAGAATCATTTACACCGACGGCAGCGAGCACCCTTTACCGAATGATTTTTGGATGGGGGATTCCCGTGGGCATTGGGAAGGCGATACGTTAGTCGTTGATACAACCCATTTTAATGGCGAAACATGGTTCGATGCAGCGGGTAATTTTCATAGTAATGAGCTGCATGTTATAGAGCGCTATACGCCAACTAGTTCGTACCATATTGATTATGAGGTTACGATTGAGGACCCTGAAGTTTTCACACGCCCGTGGACGATGCGCATGCCGCTGTATCGGCGAGTAGATGAGGGGCTGCAGCTTCTTGATTATGATTGTGTGGATTTTATTCTAGAGTCAGCGACGCGTACGGATGGGGGTGTTCAATGAGCCGAATCGATCTGAGTAGGCTTGCGACAACGAGTCTCTTGTTTCTAACGTGGCCTTTTTTGGCTTTTGCACAGGAGTCCACTTCAGAGTTTGACCCGCCACGTACCGAATGGGGCGATCCTGATTTTCGCGGTCATTACCTTCCGGGTCAGTATCGGCCACTGGAAATCGCTGCGGACGAAACATGGCGACCGTCGGAAGAGGGTTCTGGCGGAAACAATGCAGCTTTTTCACGTTTTTTTGAACCCGACGCGGATGCGCCTCCGAGGCCCGCCCGACTTACATCACCGATGATCGTTGACCCCGCTGATGGCAAAGTGCCGTTTCAGCCATGGGCAGTCGAACAGCGGAACGAAATCATGGCGCGCCAAGACGAGTTAGACCATCTCGACCCGCGGGTAAAATGCTTGCCCTCAGCGCTGCCACGCGCGCATTTACCCGTTGGTTACAACACTTATCAAATTCTTCAATTACCTGGATACATAGTAATGCTCTACGAATGGAATCATTTGTACCGCTATATTCCGCTTGACGGCAGTCCGCATGTCAACGAAGACATTCGTCTTGGGATGGGAGATTCGCGTGGACGGTGGGAGGGCAACACACTGGTTGTTGATGTCACGAATTTTACAGACAACACATGGCCAGTTGGGCATGGTGCGCCGCCGGAAGGTGCACCAGGTGGTGCGCTGACTACCGGGCATGGCGTATTTCACAGCGGAGACTTGCATGTGATTGAGAGGTTCACGTTCGTAGATGCTGACACCATCCGATACCGTGCAACGATTGAGGACCCGAACGTGTTTACGCAGCCATGGACAATTGAGTTTGAGGCACTTCGACGTGCGCCTGACGATCACATGCTGTTTGAGTACGCGTGTCACGAAGGAAATGGACGAGGTATTTCCCTCATGACAGGTACGGATCTTGATGCGATACGATTAGGTGAGAGGTGAATTGTGATGTTTGCCAGGCTTGTTTTCTTTGTTTTTGGTTTAGCGTTGCTTGCTGGAATTCCCCGGCTGTCGGCGCATCATGCGTTTTCAGCTGAATTTGATGCAGACCGACCGATAGAACTTCAGGGCACGGTATCAAAAACCGAATGGATAAATCCTCATTCGTGGATCCATATTGATGTTGAAGGCGAAGACGGCCAGGTGGTCACGTGGGCTATTGAGTGTGGCGCACCGAATTCATTAATGCGTCGTGGTCTCAATAAAAATTCTGTTCCAGTTGGGACAGAATTGGTGATTGAGGGGTTCGGTGCGAAGGACGGGTCGAACACTGCGAATGCCCGTGACATTACCCTGCCTGATGGGTCAATTTTTTTCGTTGGGTCATCCGGAACAGGCGCCCCGTACGAACGGCCGTAACAGCGCCTATCGGATTGCCGCATTCAAGGTTTCGTATCGGTTGGTACTTGCCTCACTCGGTGGCATGGACGATGACTCGCGTAGTCGATTCGAAGACTGAGTCACTTGCCCGAAGTTCCAATTCGTAGGTGCCGGCAGTATCAAATGTTGCGAGTGTGCGTGGTTCATCCTTTGCACTAAACGAGACATTGCCAGGTCCATCAACGGTTCGCCACTCTGAGACCAGAACCTGATTTCGTGGCAATCCTTCATCACGAGTACTACCGAATAATCTGAGGTCATCACCGATATTGACTGTGACCTCTGGTGGCTGACCGTCTGGACCATTTCGAAGTCCAAGAATACGGACAAGTGGGGACCGGTTCAGGCACACGCCACGTGGAGCATTTGCAACATCGACATCACGTAGGACCGACTGCTTTGTTCGGTCATCGAATTCCCAGTTGTACTGGAGCATGTCTTCACTGGTGGAGGTCGTCGTGCCTGCATACGTCAGCGTCCAGCGCAAGCCGCCCTGAAAATCAGCGTCGAGCACCATGACACACTGGAAGCGATGGTGGCCGGGTCTAAAGGTCGTGGGTTGTAAACGGTCAGTTGGCTCTGAACCAAAGGCATTTTCGGTTCCAAGGGGCACCTGGACGGTGTCGTGGTTGTGACTGAAATAAGCGTATGAAATAACGTATGTGCCGTCGTCAGTCACGAAATATCCATCGTACACAGGATAAACAGGTTGATTCAGTTGTGCGTGGGCTGGATTTATCATCCAAAACGCCATAATGGCAACAGGGAAAAACCGTGAGAATCGTAGTACGCGCATGGGTATCGGGTGCTAGACTGACGGGTACGGCGGCAGATTTCAAGCGGGAGGTTGAGCAATGTGGAAAATCTTGAATTTCAGGGTGATTGCTTCGGCGCTTTTTCTGGTGTTCTGTGTCACGTCGCAAGTGGCTGCGCAGGGTACTGACGAGGTGACCTTTACGAAGGACGTAATGCCCATTCTCCAGCGGTCTTGCCAGCAATGCCACCGGCCGGGTACGGGGGCCCCGATGTCTTTGCTGACTTTTGAGGAAGTGCGACCTTGGGCGCGTGCTATTAAAGACCGAGTCGTGACGCGTCAAATGCCGCCATGGCATATTGATCGGTCAATTGGCGAATATACGGCGGACCCGTCTTTGAGTGATGAAGAAATTCAGGCGATTGCAACATGGGTCGATAGCGGCGCCCCGCGTGGAAATCCTGCTGATGCACCACCGCCACTTGATTTAGCTAGTCTGAACGAATGGACCCACGGTGAGCCGGATTTAGTAGTTCAGATGAAAGAAGGATTCACGATTCCAGCGGAAGGTGCTGACTTTTACCCATCCGAGATTGTTGATCCTGGTTTAACAGAAGATCGGTACGTCAAATGGGTGCAGATTATTCCAGAGGCCTACTGCTGCGTGCATCATTCGCACGTCTACGTCAGCGTTCCGGAGACGGCAGAGGATTTAGAAAGTTTTCGGCTTGGCATGGGATCGAATACCGAGGAAATCGATCTGATTGAATACGCCATGGGCAGTACAGGGCAGTTCTATCCAGACGGTACTGGGCGGAAACTACCGGCTGGTGGTCTGTTCCGTTTTGCGCCGCATTATCATCCTTGGGGTGAGGAAACGATTGACCGGCAAAAGGTTGGAATCAAGTTTTATCCCAAAGGTGTTGTTCCGGAGTTGATCGTCACCGCGCATCGCATTCGAACAGGTTTGGGCCACGATTGGAAACTGAATCGTGAAGCCGTTGAGGACCGGTTATTGCGTGCCGGGTTTGAGCTTGACCTCCACGCGGATCGGATGCCTCCTGGTGCGATCATTGACGACAATACATTGAACGGTGTTGCGTTGATGAGCATCCCGCCACACAGCGTCATTCGTCATGAACGATTTTGGCCACTTCCACAGGCCGCGTTGGTACTAAGTTTTCAACCTCACATGCATTTTCGTGGAAAGCGGATGTTACTGGAGGCGATCCATTTGGACGGTCGGCGAGAAGTTTTGACCGATGTGACGAATTACGAGCAAACGTGGCAGATTGTCTATCCATACAAAGAAGCGCATCTGTTTCCGAAGGGTACGATTCTTCATACGGTCTCGTGGCATGATAATACGGCGAACAATAAACATAATCCCGATCCGTCAGCCTGGGTAGGTTGGGGTGGTCGGACAATGGATGAAATGGGTCATGGTTGGACGGACATCGCCTTTATGACCGACGAGCAGTACGAAGCACGTGTCGCCGAACGGGCCGAAAAAAAAATCCTTCGAGCAAACGACAATAATTAACGTCCAGTACTGACAACAAATGCGACGGCTAGGAATAGGGTTAGCGTTCGTCGTAGTTGGGACGGTCTTACCATGTGAGTCGGCTGCCCAACTTTTGTCCACGAGCTTTACACAGGCTCAGGCGGAAGTTGGGCAGGACATTTATCAACGACAATGTGCGGCTTGCCATGTCGACGACCTGACCGGTTCGTTTGAGGCGCCAGAACTCGCAGGGCCGAATTTCCGTCGGGCTTGGAACCAACGACCAGCTGAAGATCTCCTTGATCTAATTGAAACGACGATGCCGCCTGGAGCAGGTGAGTCGCTGAGTACCGAGGCCTATGCGAGTCTCGTCGCCTACATTCTCCTCGCCAACGACGTTGAGCCTGGTGCAGTGGCGTTAGGGGGATTTGAGTTGCCAGCGACAGCCGCCGCTACTGCGACTTCTGTTCTAGAGACTCCCGACACGGCAACGCGTCGTTTTCGACCGATTCCTGAAAGTGGTCCGGTTTCTGATGCGATGTTGCGAGACCCCGACCCGCATGACTGGCTAAGTTATCGTCGCACGTATGACGGTTGGGGATACAGCCCACTTGACCAAATTACCCGAGAGAATGTTCCGACGTTGCAATTAGCATGGGTATGGGCCATGGGTGATGGACGCAACCAACCAACGCCACTGGTCTATGACGGCGTGATGTATTTGGCTAATCCGGGAAACGTTGTTCAAGCGCTTGATGCAGAGACAGGTAGTTTGTTGTGGGAATATCGCCGTCCTCTTCCAGAATCGATGCGGGGAGGCGGGACGCGTAACTTGGCAATCTATGGTGACAACATCTATCTCGGTACGCAAGACGCACACATGGTGGCCCTAAACAGAGGCACAGGAAAACTTGAGTGGGAAACCAAAATGGCGGACTACTCGGATGGGTACCGTAATTCAAGCGGTCCCATTGTTACAGATGGGAAAGTAATCAACGGTATTAATGGCTGTAATCGATTTATGCCGGACAGTTGCTTTATCACCGCACATGATGCACTGAGCGGGGAGGAACTCTGGCGAAGGCTTACCATTGCAGCGCCGGGTGACCCGGGTGGTGATTCATGGGGAGATTTGCCTCTGGCGTTGCGGGGTGGTGGAGATTCGTGGATACCGGGTAGTTATGACCCGGAACTCGATCTGATCTATTGGCCGGTCGCCCAGGCTAAACCGTGGGTACCAGCGAGTCGTGGCCTGACGGTGTATGACCCGGCGCTCTACACGAATTCAACGCTGGCCCTGAATCCGTCAGATGGGTCTATCGAGTGGTACCGCCAGCATGTACCCGGTGAGGCGCTTGATATGGATGAAGCGTTTGAGCAGGTTCTTGTTGACAGTGCCGGACGCAAGACACTTCTGACAATTGGGAAGCATGGCATTTTATGGAAGCTTGACCGGGAATCAGGAGAGTTTCTCGGGCACGTTGAGACCGTATTTCAGAATGTATTCGACTCAATCGATCCTGATACTGGCATTGTCACTTACCGGCAGGACATTGCGGAAGCGGGAATTGGAGACTGGGTGTCCGTTTGTCCGAGTACAGCTGGAGGACATAACTGGCATGCCATGGCTTACAGTCCTGAAGCGAACAGTGTTGTTATTCCACTTTCTCAGAGTTGTCTTGAGATTGCAGGTCGAGAAGTTGAGCTTGTAGAAGGATCTGGTGGCTCTCAAGCTGACCGGAAGTGGTTCGAAATGCCTGGTACCGACGGAAACCTTGGCAAGCTCGCTGCCATCGATGTGGAAACCATGCAGGAGCGTTGGAGTATCGAGCAGCGGGCGGCGTATATGACTGCTGTACTGACCACAGGTGGTGGTCTGGCGTTTGTGGGTGATGTCGATCGTTACTTTCGAGCCCATGACATCGATACCGGTGACGTGTTGTGGGAAACTCGCCTCGGAACTTCCGTGCAGGGGTTTCCGGTCAGCTACGGGGTGAATGGAGCCCAGTACATTGCTGTTTCGACGGGACTTGGCGGCGGGAGCCCTCGCCGAATTCCTCAACTACTCAGTCCGGATATTCAGCATCCTGATACCGGTAATGCGCTGTATGTCTTTAAATTACGGCCATAAGTTTCCCCTGGGAAACTTTACTTGGCGTACGGGGTCTAACTAAGGCAGAATACGGAGTTAATTGCATAGTTACATGAGCTTTGGAGGCTTTAAGATGTCAAAGATTATTCTTCGCCAGTTTAGCTTCGCCGCGCTGTTTGCTGTGGCCCTTGTTGCGATGCCCGCCGTTACTGTCGCGCAGGATGCATCTGAGGTTACGTTCACTAAGGACATTGCTCCGATTTTGCAACGTTCGTGCCAGGATTGTCACCGGACTGGATCGATCGCACCGATGTCCTTGCTGACCTATGAAGAAGCTCGACCGTGGGCTCGCTCAATCAAGGACAAGGTTGTTACTCGGGCGATGCCGCCGTGGTACATCGATAAGAACATTGGTATCCAAGAATTCAAGTACGACTATTCGCTGACTGATGAAGAGATTGCTAGTGTTGCGACGTGGGTGGATAACGGCGCGCCTCGGGGAAATCCGGCAGATCTGCCTCCCGCAAAGGAGTTCCGTGATATTGCGGAATGGAAGATCGGTGAGCCTGATTGGGTAGTTGAAATTCCTGAACCGTTCACCGTTTCTGCAGAGGCGCCGAACTGGTGGGGTGACCTCTACTCTGATTCTGGTCTTACGGAAGACCGGTGGGTCAAGGCAGTTGAAACGAAGCCGTCACTGGAAGGGTTTCCGGTCGTTCACCATGCCGTGACAAGCATGGAAGATTTGGAGTCCGAAGACGGTGACTACAATTTCCTCAATGAGTACGCTCTTGGGAAGAATGGCGACATCTTCCCAGATGGTACCGGGCGTGAAATCAAGGCGGGTGGGCAGATTAAGTTCAACATGCACTATGCCTCGATCGGCGTTGAGACGACAGATCGCACACGTGTTGGGTTGCAGTTCTACCCGAAGGGTGTCGTGCCTGAACGGAAGCTCATTTCCGCGCACGTGGGTGATGACGAGGATCTAGATATTCCGGCTGGTGAATCGAACGTTCGCCACGACGGGTTTTATCGACTCAAGGAAAATGCTCAGATCACGGCGTTTCAGGCCCATCTACATAACTTGGGTAAGCGACAGTGCCTTGGGGCGATTTTGCCTGACAACACCAAACAGATCTTGAGTTGTGCTGATTGGGACTTTGGCTGGCACATTGTCTATAACTACGAAGACCATGCCGCCCCACTGCTCCCGAAGGGCACAACGTTGCACGTTACAAGCTGGCACGATAACTCGGAAGCAAATCGCTGGAACGATGACCCCAGAAACTGGGCAGGATTTGGCCAACGGTCGAGCGATGAGATGAGTTTCGCGTGGGTGAGTTGGTATGACTTAGATGATGAGTCGTTCGAAAAAGCTGTTGAAGAGCGTGAGATGGCAGCTGACAACAACAATAACTAGTTTGTTTTGGTTAACCTGTAGTGTTTGAACGAGACCTCCGTAATTATTGATTGCGGAGGTCTCGTTGTTCCTGGACAGTTAGGGCAATGAATAGGAAGAAAATGATGGAGTTGATACTGAGGGTACGTTTCTGCGCCGTAATACTACTGCTTGTTTTTGGTCTTACTAGTTCGCTTGTGGCCCAGGAAAGATGGAGTCGCGGACAAAATATCCAGCCAGTATATGAAGGCTGGGAGCGGAATGATGATGGCTCTTTCAACATGGTATTCGGGTATCTCAACCGAAACTATGAGGAGCAGCCGGTTATTACCGTTGGCGTAAATAATTCCATGTCACCAGGTCCGGCTGATCAGGGTCAGCCCACATATTTTTATCCCCGCCGACAGCAGTTTGTCTTCAAAGTTCGGGTCCCGGCAGATTGGGGCGACAAGGATTTAACGTGGGCGGTGACACACAATGGTCGAACTGACTACGCATTTGGTCATCTAGCACCGGTGTGGGAGATGGATGATGGTGTACTACGTCTCAACCGGGGTTCCGGCTCTGGTGGGGGATATGCTGATAATCAGCGTCCATTCATCAGTGTGGATGGTGGTAGCGATGCGTTTGAAGTGACCCTGCCAGACTCGCTAGAAATTGCTGTTATCGCGGGAGATGATGGAATTCCTCCTCCCAACCCAAGTCTCGCCGAGCGGAACCCCCGGCGCGGACCGAAGTCCCAGGCTATTGTTGATGCGCGTAATGCGGCTACCACGGGCTTGGCGGTTACGTGGCTGCATTGGCGTGGTCCCGGGCAGGTAATGTTCGATCCTCAGGTGCCAGAAATTGGTGAAGGTGGACGTGCTGTGACAACGGTTAGTTTTACAGAGCCCGGAACGTATGTGTTGCAGGCTGTTGCTGATGACACGGTTTATGTGAGTCCAACGAATGTCACGGTGACAGTACACCCGGCGCCGTAATATTTCAGGTTGTATCTTCGTTTCATAGAGTATGGAAAGAGTGGCTATGACCTTCCTCTCGTTTGGTAGATCGTTACAGTCAGCCACGGTTCTGGCACGTACTATGAGGGTTGCCGCTGTCTGCCTAGCAGGTGTTTTATGTCTTGCACTCCCTACCGAGCCACTACAGGGTCAAATGTTGCAGGCCGGAGAGGCCCAAGTCTATGTGGCGGCTCTTCGGAAAGATCGTCCTGTTACTGGACTTGGTCCTGACGATTTTCGAGTTGAAGAGGATGGAGATCGGCGGGAAGTAATTCGTGTTGAGCCGGCGATTGCTGGATTTGATTTAGCCGTACTGGTTGATGACAGTATGGTCGGAAATAACGTCACGCATTTCCGCCAGGCCCTTCGTTCGTTTTTTCAGGCGATGAAGGGGCATCGCATTAGCTTGCAGACATTTGGTGATGAGCGACGTACCGTTGTTGATTACACAACAGATCTTGAGCCCCTGTTGTTGGCGGCTGATGAATTCTCAGGATTTTCGCAGACCAGCACATATTTGCTGCGAGCGATTGATGAGACGGCCCGCGAGTTAGCGGTTAGACGAGCGGCCCGACCGATGATGGTCGTGGTTACGACGGAAGGTCGCGGAGCTCCAGATTTAGCAATTCGTGGCACTGTGCTCGGTTCGGGAGGGCGTAGTACCCCAGAGGCAATGCGAGATCAAGACGCGAATGCAGTGGTCGATCGGTTGTGGGCCTACGGTGTTGGGATGCACGCGGTGGCGAGAACAACAATACGGACCGTTATGGGATTTCCCGAACGCTACTCGCAAAGAAGCCAAGGAACATCGGGTGCGGGTGCGTTTCGATGGATGCAGGAAAATCGTGAACGTGAGCGGGTACTTGATAAAGGCCCCAATGATACGGGCGGACGGTTGTACAAGGTATCGTCCACGTCTGGTATTGAGGAACGTTTACAGCGGATTGCGAACGAACTGACCGGACAGTATCTCGTCACGTTTCATCGGCCTGCGGTCGATGAAGTGCCAAGGAAACTGAGAGTCCGTGTTAACGGGCAGCGATTGACCGTCCGTGCTACGCCTTCTCGAGTTTATTTTCCTCCTGCCACGGTGTATGTCGTTGGCGGTGTGGTCGACAGTGAAACTATCTATCACCATTCGATAGCATGCGAAGGCCTTTCGGGAGGCTTGGTTGATGCTGCTGTTCCAGTTCCGCTTGCAGCGCTTTCTGGGGGCGGTAAGATGTGTCCGTATTGTCCTGGTGCGCGGTCTCGCGATGGAGACCAGGATTCCGGTCGTTAGTGGTCGGTGTTGAAAATCCTCGTAGGTCTCATTTCAAACTACCGTGTACATATCTGTGAATGTTGGGCTGTACACCTGTCGATAAAGGCCTTGGTGTGTCTCCCGTAGTTGCTCGAATGAGGATGTTTTTACCCGGCTAGCGTCTATGACTGATTTACTGCAAGGAATTCGTATTCTCGACTTCGGTCGTTATATTGCCGGGCCATTCTGTAGCGCACTTCTTGGTGACCTTGGTGCTGAGGTTATTCGGGTTGAGAAAGTCGGTGGTGGTGAAGACCGTTTCCTTATGCCGGTAACCAGTGGTGGGGATGGTGGCTTCTATTTGCAGGTCAATCGGGGCAAGCGCGCCATGACTCTTGATGTGAATTGTCGCGAGGGTCAGGTTGTGCTGCAGCGTCTGGTCGCAACGACTGATGTCGTCGTGGCGAATTTGCCTGATGCGGCACTCAAAAAACTTCATCTTGATTACGAATCGTTGTCGGCTGTCAAACCCGACATTATTTTGACGAGTGTGTCTGCGTTTGGTGCAGGAGGTCCGTCGTCTCACAAACTTGGGTTCGATGCGATTGGCCAATCAATGTCTGGCATCATGTATTTGTCTGGGCGTCCTGGCGAGCCGACAAAGACGTATTGTCCGTACGTAGATTTTTCAACGGCGCTCGTCGCGACAGTCGGGACCTTGGCTGCGCTCTTGGCTCGGTCACAGAGTGGTCAGGGTCAGGAAGTAAAAGCCTCTTTATTAGCTACGGCACTCACCATTGCCAATGGAGCACTCATTGAACAGTCTATGTTGGCAACCAATCGAACCGCGACTCTGAATCGGAGTCAAACGCAGGGGCCTTCTGATGCCTATCAAACGCAAGACGGTTGGATTATTGTCCAATGTATCGGGCAGCCATTGTTTAAGCGGTGGACCGTCTTGATGGGTGAAACACACTGGCTCGAAGATAGTCGGTTTGTGGATGACGAAGCTCGTGGTATCCATGGTGAGTTGCTGAGCGAACGGATGGCTCGGTGGTGTGCGGAACGGAGCACAGAGCAAGCTCTACGGTTGTTGGAAGATGCTCGAATTCCTGCCGGACCGGTATTTTCACCACAACAGGCTCTTGATGATGCGCATATTCAAGCGACCAAATTCCTGACGTCTCTTGCTTTTCCTGGTTCGACTGAGGACGTTCCTGTCGCGGAGACACCGTTTTCGTTGTCCGTGACAGCCGCGCGAGTGAGGTCTCGGGCACCGGCATTAGGGGAACACACAAACGTGATTTTGGAAGAATTAGGATTTTCAGAATCCGCCATTAATGAACTTAGAGACCGAGGCGTCATTTAATTTGCGTCAACGGGTCTTATACTGTCGTCCATGACTGAGACTGATCAGCAGGCACCTGTTTTAATCTTGTCTTCCTCGCTTAACCCAGACAGCCGGTCTCATTGTTTGGCTAGTGCTGCTGGAGAGTTGGCTCGTGAGATGGATATTGCGTACGAACTTGTCGACCTCAGAGAGTGGGACTTGCCTATTTGTGACGGCAAAGAGTGTTACAACCATCCGTCCATTGGGCCAATAACGGAAAAAGTTGCGGCAGCGAAAGCGCTATTGATTGCGTCACCGGTGTACAACTATGACCTGAATGCCGCCATCAAGAATTTTGTGGAACTTACGGGGCGCGCGTGGTCTGAAAAACCAGTTGGGATGCTTTGCATGGCTGGTGGACAAAATAGTTACATGTCTCCGATGAGCTTAGCCAATAGTTTGATGTTTGATTTTCGGTGCCACATCGTGCCGCGATATGTGTACGCCACGGCCGATGATTTTATGGAAAACCGCTTACCCGGGATCGAACTGTCAAACCGTATTCGACAGCTAGTGACTGCAACCGTCGATTTGGCAGATGCGCTTGAGTGGGTGAAGACCCGTGCGTAGTCAGTACGCCGTTGGTCGGGGTTGGGCATTTGTCGATGGAGCATGACGGAAGCATCTGGAAAACTTATGGCAACAGCAACCAGTCCTAGTCGTATGGCCGACTTCGATCTAACCTCAGAACAGCAAACGGTTCGCCGTGCAGTGCGTGAATTTGCTGAACGTGAGATCTTGCCGTTCGTAGAAGAACACGAGACAGCGGAACGGTATCCGGCGGCACTGATCGAGAAGCTCATTCCTTTGGGGTATCTCACTCCAATTATTCCGGAGCGCTATGGTGGTAGTGAGACGGATGTTGTGACCTATGGCGTCATATGCGAAGAACTGGCACGAGTTGACTGGGTTGTTGCATCAGTGGTGTCCGTGACCAATTCGCTGGTTGCTGGATCGATTGTTCGATTCGGGACTGATGCCCAGAAAGAGAAGTGGCTTCCGGGAATTTGTGATGGCTCCGTGCTGACGTCAGCTTGTTTGACAGAGCCAGGAGGCGGAAGCGATCTGGCTGGCATACAAACGCGAGCGGTCAAGACCGGAGGTGGATGGCGACTCGACGGTTCGAAGGTTTTTATTTCACATGCAGCACATGCGGGTGTGTTACTCGTGGCAGCGACGGTTGACCCAGGACAGAGACACCGAGGAGTGACGACTTTTCTCATTGATCCTACTTTGGCTGGCGTAGAGATTTCCGACATTCCAATGCGAACCCTTAAACGTGACAATCTTGCGGAAATCCATTTTGATGGTGTTGAAGTGGAAGATACTGCCGTTCTTGGTAAGGTTGGTGGCGGGTTTCCGATATTGGGTGCGGCACTGGATATGGGTCGATTTTCTGTTGCGGCGAGGTGTATTGGCCAGGCTCAGCGAGCTATTGATCTCACGGTCCCGTACGCGACCGACCGAGAAGCTTTTGGGCAGCGCATCGGTGAATTTCAAATGATTCAACAAAAAATTGCAGACATGATCTGTCGGACAGAGGCTGCGCGTTCGATTGTTTACCGGCTTGGTCGTATGAAGGACGCTGGTGTTGAGCGTTGTACGGTTGAAGCGTCGATGGCAAAACTGATGGCAAGCGAGGCAGCCACTACGAACGCTCTTGACGCGATACAGATTCACGGTGGGTATGGGTTTTCGTCGGAATACGAAATAGGACGGTTGTTACTTGAGGCGAAATCATTGGAGATTGGTGAGGGGACAAGCGAATTACACCGCAAGCTTATCGCGGAACACGCACTTGGTTTGCGAGGTCAGTAGTAAGTGGTTGGTTGTCGGCGTGACAGTCGTAATGCCTTCTATTACTGATGTTTACTGAAATCGTACTGATGCTAAGAATTCACTAAACTGCGAGTCCCATGCAAGAACGGTCCGATCTGGCCCAGTAAGCTTGAAAAAGTAGGGACCTTGCGGCGTTTCTACGACAGCGGCCCGTAGTCGAAAATTTGGTTTGTTGTAACGCATGCTCGAACCCGGTCGCACGGTTGCAGCGTATGTTCCGGGGATGTCGAGCAATGTGACAGGAAATTCCTCGGCGTTCTTGTTGACCGTGAAGCTCGTGGTAGTTGCTACATCCGTTGACTGGCCGCCGTCTGGTTGTACCATCTGGCTCGTCCATCGCTGGAGATTGGCCTCTACCGTACCACCAGACCCTCCAAAGTAAAATACGACAAGCTCGGCATCCTCGACGTCGCCTTCTGCTCTTGGCAGTGTGAACTGTGCCAATCGCATCGGAGAGGACACGGTTTCTTGTAACCATTCTGCAGGGGGATCAAATGTAAATACTCGGTCTTGTGTGTAACCGATAGCAATTGTTGCAAGAACCAGTACCGACACCCACTTTACTAGTGAAGAAGAAATAATAGGTTGCATATAGGGATTCATTTTAATCGATTGTGGCGTTTTGTACCTTCTATGGACCTGCCTCGGCTACAATGCGCGGTCTGTCCAGGCAGGAGGTTCATGGTACACACGGTATCGAACGACGTCGAAACGACCGGTCAAGGTGATATACGAGATATTTCTGCGTTTGTGGGCCAAGCAGTATCTGAATCGAGTGCCGCGAAGGGTATTGCGACCGTGGCCGTGGTGGGCTCGACGGCCGGGATCACGACGATCGAATATGAGCCGGGTGCGGTTGCCGATTTTAATCGTTTATTGGAACAATTGGCTCCTCGAGACGGTGCGTATAAGCATCACGAGCGCTGGGGTGATGATAATGGTTCGAGTCACGTGAGAGCCGCGCTGATCGGTTCGTCGTTAACAGTGCCGTTTATGCAGTCGACCTTACAATTGGGGATGTGGCAGCAAGTCGTGTTGATTGAGTGTGATACGCGCCCGCGCCGCCGCCAAGTGATTGTTCAGATCATCGGAGAGTGAAAAATGCTCGATATTGCCTATACAAAAGTCACGTTAGATAACGGACTGGATGTCATCGTGCATGAAAACCTCGGGTGTCCTATCGTGGCCGTGAACGTTTGGTACCACGTTGGTTCAAAGAACGAGCGACCTGGTCGGACTGGTTTTGCCCACTTGTTTGAGCACCTCATGTTTGAAGGATCAGAACATCATCAGAGTGGTTACTTCAGGCCTTTGCAGGAGGCTGGCGGCACCCTAAATGGTTCGACGAATATGGATCGCACGAATTACTGGGAAGTGGTACCTCGGGATGCACTCGACCGAGCACTCTGGATGGAATCCGATCGTATGGGCTATCTCTTGCCAGCATTAACGCAGGACAAGCTTGATAATCAGCGAGACGTTGTACTGAACGAGCGACGACAAACCTACGAGAACCGCCCGTATGGATTTGCGTGGATGTCTCTGTTGGCCGCTCACTATCCTTCACCGCATCCTTATCATTGGCCGACAATTGGATTTCCGGAGGATGTTCGTGCTGCAAGTCTCAATGATGTGCATGAATTTTTTTCTCGGTATTACCATCCGGCCAACGCATCGCTGGTGATTGCGGGTGACGTGAACAGTAATGAAGCGATTGCGCTCGCCAGCGACCATTTTGCATCGCTGAAACCTGGTCCTGCCGGCGAGCCTGTAAGTGCGTCATCGAACAGAACTGCTGGGATAAAGCACTTGCAAATCAATGATCGAGTAGAGTTACCGCGCCTTTATCTCAGTTGGCCCTCATCGTCTTTATTCGGAGAGCATGACGCAGAACTTGACCTGGCTGCAGATATTTTGGCGGGTGGAAAATCATCTCGGTTGTATCGGTCGTTGCTATACGACCGCGAAATCGCGACGGATGTGTCGGCATATCAATCCTCCAATGAGTTGTCAGGTATTTTTTCGATTGTTGTGACAGCCGCACCGGGCCACACACTTTCTGAGATAAATACGGTGGTGATCGAGGAGATTCATCGGGTGCAGTCTGATGGTGTTACGGAGGAGGAAGTCACAAGGTCGCGGAACAGGATGGAAGCTGATTTTGTGTGGCAATGCCAATCGGTGGGTGGATTTGGAGGCGTATCTGATCAATTGAACGCTTACAACGTGTTTGCTGAGACACCTGGGTTTTTTGAGATGGATTGGAATCGGTACAAATCTGTGACGCCTCGTTCGATATGTGAGGCATTTGCGAGTACGTTGAACCCAGATACCGAAGTGGCGTTAAGCATCGTTCCACACAAGGCTGATGAGGCAGCGTTGCCGAATTCAGAGCTTTTGGCGACGAGGTGATTTCGTGCCAGTAGATCGAAATACACTTCCACCATTGCGTGACCCGACGGCACTTAATTTTCCGTCGATCGAACGACAAACACTACCGAATGGAGTCAAGTTCTGCACGATTAACCACGACCAAGCGGGATTAGTGAATCTTGTGGTGTTGCTGCGAGCAGGTTCGGCTGCCGATCCTGCTGGGTATGAAGGACTCGCCGGGCTGACAGCGAGTCTGCTGGACGAAGGATGTGCGAAGTACTCGACGCTTGAACTACATAAAGCCTTGGGTGATATCGGTGGTCGACTCTCGCGCGATGTGTTCAGTGATGCCACGGTGCTGTCCATTACCGTTCTCGAGCGTCATCTTGTCGAGGCCTTGGATTTACTTGTGGAGGTTGCGACGTCGCCCCGTTTCGACGACGAGGCTATCCGCCGCATACGAACACTGCGCCTGAGCCGGATTGCGCAGCTCCGCCATTCAGGTTCAGCGGTGGCTGACCGTGCTTTTCGAAGAGGGGTTTATTCATCTCATCCGTACGGTCATGCCCCGATTGGCACTGAGTCTGGCTTAACCGCGATCGATCAGGACACACTTCGTGCATTTCATGCAGCCCACTATGCCCCAGGTTGTTGGACGGTGCTTGCTGGTGGTGGCAGTGATGCGTTGAGACTGCGTGAAGTCGTTGCTGAAAAAATCGGTGTGGTGCCGACTGAGCCGGTCGTATCTCGGTCAGGTGTTGATACGGTGCTGAGTGATCCGCAATCTTTGCCTGGTCAGCTCTTGTTTGTTCCTCGTGAGGGTGCCGTTCAAAGCGAGATTCGAATTGGAGCACTTGGGATCTCACGTCATGTCGATGGCTATGAAGCCGTGAGATTGATGGACATGGTGTTGGGCGGTCAGTTCGAAAGTCGGTTGAATCTCAATCTTCGAGAAGAAAAAGGGTATACGTATGGGGTGCGTTCGTCATTTGATGCGAGGCGTGGTCGGGGTCCCTTTGCTGTGCAGACGGCGGTCGATGCGTCGGTGACTGCTGAGGCCATCAAAGAGATCATCGGTGAAATTACAGATATTCGGGGGAGGCGGCCGGTGACTGATGATGAACTTGCTGTTGCCCGGTCGGCGTTGACTCGCGGGTTTCCCCGTAATTTTGAAACTGTCGGCCAGGTTGTCGTGGCCGCCATGCGCCTAGAATTGTTTGGCTTGCCGGATGACGAGTATGCGACGTTTATTCCACGAATTACCAAAGTTGACAAGAATGCCGTTACGACGGCGGCCGAGCGGCATCTCGACCCCGATGAATTACTCACAGTGGTCGTAGGGCCTCCAGAGGTCAGAGATTCGTTGTGTGATCTCGGTTTTGGTGAACCTCTCGACGCACCGGAATAGAGGTGTCGCGAGCCATTAAAGCATCAAACAAGCGGGTTGCTGTTTTTGGGTTTGTCTTGGCAAGGGTTAGTAGCTGGGGGACTAAATGGGAGAGTTCCGAAGAATTGGTTCGCGAGATTAAGAGAATTAAGGGCGCGCACAGCTAGACCCCAAATGCACGGCGAAGAAATCGAATTAGAGCAAACCCGTCGATCCAGCTGAAGGGCGCCTTGCCTGTACTGTAGTGGCCGCACGGCAGCACAAATACGTCTGGGTCGAAACCTTTCGCACGAAAATCTTGAACAAGTTGTTTTGAGAGCGTGACAGGAAATGACAGGTCATACCGTGCGTAAACCAGTAATGTACGTTTTCCACGCATCCGTTCAAGATACGGGGCCGGACTGATTGGTAGCCAGATTTGTCGCAGTAGCTTAAGGTCGATTCCACGATCGAGTCCTTGTCGGACGTGTGCTGTGGATAGTCCATCCCAGACGACGTCGGCAAAATATGGAGAAATATGATTTAAAGCCGCTACTGAAATGCGCGGGTCATGCGCCGCCGTGAGCATCGCGAGGCAGGAACCAAGACTCGTACCGAGCAGACCGATGTCTTCGTAGCCTTGTGTGATGAGCCAATCGATGGTGCGGCGCGTATCAAGCACCGCCTGCCGACACACCTGTATGGTGCGTCCAATGTTGGAGCTGACGATGTAATCGGCCCGATGAAGTTCCGGAGGCATGCGGTTGTCGTGGTAGGGCAGACTCAGTCTGACCGCACTCATTCCGAACTTCGCAATTAGTTGCGAGAGTCCGATGTGGCCGCCGGGATCGGCGTTCCATTGGGGAAGTACGACGACGGCACGCTTTGGTGCGTTACCTGATTGCTCGGAGGGAAAGTACCGAGCATGAACCGTATTGTTTTCGTGGTGCGGTGTTTCAAACGCACTCGGAAATGATAGTTTGTCTCCGTCTAATGTGAAATCAGTCGCGGCGATTGATTCAGTGTCGTAAAAGTCGCCTGAGTTCGCTACGGCATGGGATGCCCATGCGCGCAGTGCTTCTTCCGGAGGTTGTGAGCGGTCGACATCGTCTATCCAGTCAAGCCCCCATTCAAATGGACGGACTACGCGGTCTGTGGTGACCGCTACAAGTCGTCGCTCCCACGCATGAAAGAATCGTTGAATCATCGTCTTACCAACCGCGTATGTTAACAGTCAGGGTGTTCCGCTTTTGCGTGCCATGATGGTTGGCCCGTAGTATGCACTGTATGAGTGTTAAGCAAATTAATGTTCGACAGGCGCATGAGCTTCAACAGACGGAAAACTACACCTACGTGGATGTCCGATCGGTCCCCGAATACGATAAGGGACACCCTGCTGGAGCGCATAACGTACCACTTCTTAACTTGGATGCGGGAATGGGCCGCATGGTTCCGAATGCAGAGTTTCTTCGTGTCATGCAGGCGAACTATCCTGCTGACACGAAGCTTCTCATTGGATGTCAGGTCGGTGGTCGGTCATCGCAGGCGGCACAGATATTGGCATCGGCAGGGTATACCGACCTGTCGAATGTGATGGGGGGCTTTGGGGGAGCGCGGGACCCATCGACAGGGCAGGTGCATGCTGAAGGGTGGTTCGAAGCTGAACTTCCTGTTGAAACATCAGCCACACCAGAGGGAAGTTACGAGGAGCTTAAAAAAAAGTCTGAGGCCTAATAGTTACGTGTTGAGCATCGATTCCACTTGTGCCGCGAGTGCGAGTAGGTCATTCGTGGCATGGCGATGGCCGACAAGTTGAACGCCAATAGGGACCCCATCAATGCTTCCACAGGGGAGTGAGATAGCTGGGTGGCCTGTCAGGTCAAACAATTGCGTCAGTCGCAGCGTGAGCGCTCGGACCGAGTCGGATTCGCCGTTTAGGGTGACGCTGTCATCGCCGAGCAGCGGGGGTACGATTGGAAGGGTGGGAAGAATTAATGCGTCGCTGTTGATAAGTGCGTTGTCTACTTCTCTTCGTAAAACGTCCCGTGCATGTTGTGCGAGTAGATAATCTTCTGCTCGAACGTAACGGCCTAGCTCCAAGCGTGCTCGTACACTCGGTGAATACAATTCTGGTTTTTCCATAAGCGTCGACTGGTGACTCAATGCTGCCTCTGGCAGCTGAGTGTGGAGGTAGACAGCGGGTATTTCAGTAGCGTGCGGTATCTCAACGTCCGTAACCACGCTGCCATGCGTTTCCAGCGAGCGAACAATACGATCAAAAACCGTAGCGATCTCCGTGTCTATTTTGTCGAAAAAATACTTACGAGGAATTACGAAGTGTGTTTGATCGAGCGTTTTCACGCATCGCTTCGATGGTTCGCTTGGTGTTTGCCTCAGTAGTGCAAAGAGTAACTGTGCGTCGGCAACCGTACCGGTGAGTGGTCCAGCGTGATCGAGTGTTGGAGCGAGCGGGACGATACCACAAAGGCTTACTTCTCCGTGTGTGGGTTTGAGACCGACCACACCGCATGCAGATGCAGGAATGCGGATCGATCCACCTGTATCTGTCCCAATGGATGCGATAGCCATATCGGCGGCGACGGAGACAGCCGATCCACTACTGGACCCGCCTGGAATACGCTGTTTATCATGCGGATTTCGCGTGAATCCGAACGCCGAGTCGTGTCCGGTAGTACCGAACGCGAACTCATGAAGATTGCATTTTCCAATGACAATGGCTCCTGCCTGTCGTAGTTGAGTGATGAGTTTGGCATCTGTTGATGCCCTATGGTTGGCACATACGCGAGACGCCGCGGTTGTACGGGTGTTTCTGACATCGATGATGTCTTTAACGGAGATCGGAATCCCGTGTAATGGGCCAACGTCGTCCCCGCGAGCAACCGCTGCATCTGCATTACGAGCTTGCTTACGGGCATCATCCGCGAACACAGTAATAAACGCGTTCAAGACGTCGTCGTGTGTATCGATTTGTTCGAGGCACGTGTCAACGAGGTCTAGGGCGGAACGTTTTCCGGACCTGATCTGCTCGACGAGCGTTGCGATGGATAAATCATTCATACAGATTCGTCTGATGTGTTGTTTGCGGGTTTTGCAGGCGGCGGCATGGTCCAGTCCGACTGACGAAGCAGATTAGTTGCCTGTTCAAGCAGGGTAATTAATGGTTTAAGTTCAGGAATGTTCCGGCGAGCGGCGTCCTGACGCACATAGGAGTACCATCTTTTTGATGTCATAAATTCAGCTTTTCTTAAATCATTGCATCATCCCAGAAGAGTTCACCTTGGGTAAATCGTTCGGGGTCAAATGCACCGATATCAAGCATGTTCGATGTGCCGGTTGTTAAGAGATCTGCCATCGCTCGACCGGTGGCCGGAGCCATCATCAAACCATGACCACTAAATCCACTGGCTACGTAAAAGCCAGATTGTTTCGGGTATTCACCGAGAATCGGATTGTGATCTGGCGTCATCTCATAAAGCCCCGCCCAACCTTCGAGTAATACCGAGTCGGCCAGTGCTGGTAAACGCGCAATAAGTGCAGGCTGGAACTCCGAGTTCCATCGCTGTATGTCGCAATCGAAATTTACTCCAGGGGGTTCATCGAGTTTCGTGTACGCGACGACGATTCGATCCTGGTCGCTAGGTTGTTCCGGGTCTTCGTGTCGCCAGTGGACACCACTTGGATCAATCACCATAGGAAAACGATACGGCCAGGAACATGGTAGTCTGCAACGAAAGAGTTGTTGTCGTACGGGTGTGACCGGCAGATCGATCCCGGCTAGTGCGGCCAAGGTTTTTGTAAACGCTCCGGATGCGAAGACAATCGCCTGTGCTGCTATCGAGGCACCCGTATCGAGTCGAACGCCTCGAACGCGTCCATGCTCTGTGATAAATCCGGTGACAGTGGCTGTTCGATACGTGGCGCCGGCCGTGATGGCCAGATGTCGGAATCCAGAGAGCGCGGCTTTCGAGTTAGCGTATCCATCCTCAGGTCCGAAGAGGCCAAATTCGATATCGTCGAGTTTTAGATCAGGGGCATGTACATGGATTGTTTCAACGTTCAGTCGCTCAATGGAAGCGCCTAGTTGTTTTTGTAGTTTGTATCGCTTTTCGAAACGTTTTGCCATGGCGGCGTTTACAAGAAAGAGGTATCCGCGCTGTTGAAAGTTGACCCGAATATCAGTTTTGGATGCTGAGAGTCTCTCGTCGAAACCCTTATAGAAATCGATACTGTGCTGAGCGAAGCGTATATTTGTGGTGGAGCTGAATTGTTGGCGAATGCCGCCCATTGCCAGATAGGACGACGCACGGCGATAACTGGGATCTCGCTCGATGACTGTTACGGCGGTTGCAGTATGGTGTTTAGAACAAAGGTGATAAGCGATGCTTGAGCCGACGAGACCGCCACCAATAATCACAATGTGATTGGGAGTCATGGATTTTTATAGTGGCGCAGGCGTTCCTATAAAGTGCACTCAACCTCTTGTTGTTGTGATGCCACGAGGAGGAAGACGTGGCTCTGCACCCTTTTCCAGGTATTGCTTCAGTGCGACAAGCGACTCTTTCCACCCAGCTTCGATGAGCTTGTTGTATCGTTTCCAACGAGCGCTGTCATCGGCGCCACGTTGTCGAATGCGAAGCCGTGTTCCGGCGCCCTCGACCCTGCAGGTTACCTCAAGCGCCATGGGGCCGATGGGGTCGCTAGCAGGGGGGAGCCAATATGCATCAGCCAGAAAAAATTCCCGCCCGTGACGGAATTCCATCACAGTTCCGTAAAAAACACCACCAAGTGTTCCGAGTAAATTATCCTGAAATGGTGTCGTTTCCCATTCCACTGCATAAATACCTAGCGGGCGCGGCGCGGTGACTGATCGTGTGACATTCCACCAGACTGCGAGCGCACCGCTATCGAAAAAAGCAGAGAGAACTTGAGTAGGCGCTGCGGTAATAGAAATCGCGTGGTCAAAATGGAGGCCGTCCGGTTCAGACATAGCTAATGCGGAATAATCGGATCGTATCACCGCATTCGGTTCGGGAGGTCAATACAGCAAATATTGCTGCCGAAGAACCTTGAATGAATTGATTGCGTCGGTCCAGTCCTGCGCGATATCTGTGGCGTCTCTGTCGAGGTCAATTTGTTGGCGAAGGCTATCCGAACCGGCCAGGATGTCGATTGGCATTTTTGTCAGTTCGTACTCGTACGGTGGTGTCCGCCACGCGAATTGTGAACCGGAAAGTCTGCGAAAGGCTTGGATGATGGCAACACCGGTTACCACTGGCCTGAACGTCCGGCGGTCTGTCACGTGTATTTGACATCCACCACAGGTTTTCCCGACATGTTTTTGGAAGGTTGGTTCAAACGTGGTCGGACGAAAATGCACTCCTGGAAGTTCGAGTGCATTGAGATCCAGGGCGAGTGCATTCGGGTGCATACCGGGGGCACCGACTAACTCAAATGGCCGCGTTGTTCCACGGCCCTCAGACAAGTTGGTGCCTTCGATGAGTACCGTGCCTGGATAGACGAGAGTACTTTCGAGCGTGGGCAAGTTTGGTGACGGATAGATCCACGGAATATCGTGTTCACTAGCATAGAGTTTACGGGACCATCCAGTGAGAGGAGCTACGGTGAGTTGTGCGCCGATCTCAAAATGTTCGTTAAATAATTGTGCCAGTTCACCGATTGTTAAACCGTGACGGAGAGGAATCGGGAACTGTCCAACAAATGAAGAGAAGTTCTGTTCCAGAACAGGTCCTTCGATAACCTCACCGCCAATCGGATTGGGGCGGTCGCAGACAATCACGCGAACATTATGACGCGCGGCAGCTCTCAGGCAGTTTGCCATGGTGTAGGCATATGTATACACGCGAGTGCCGACGTCTTGAAGATCAATGACAAGAAGATCAATCCCGTTGAACATGTTGTCCGTTGGTTCTCGGGTATCGCTGTAGAGCGAATAAATAGGGATGTTGAATTTTGGGTGAAATCCATGGTCGGTCTCGATCATGTTGTCTTGGACGTCGGCATAAAATCCATGCTGGGGGCCGAACAGTGCGACGAGCGTTGTGTTGGGGAGAGCTGAGATTGGGTCAGCGATGTGCTGAAAGCTATGATCGATGGAAGCGGAATTCGCAACAAGACCTACGCGAGCTCCCGTAAGCAAGCCCGAGGTCAGTAGCTGCTCTGAGCCAAGCAAGACCGATATCACGTCGGGATTATAGATTCTTTGTCACTCAGAAACCGATGATTGAGATGCCGCGTCGACAGGTAACAGTGTTCAAACGTAAAGGGCCGTGGTTTGCCACAATGTTAGGGTTTTAGGCGTCACTTGCGGGTGACTAGTGAGGGGCGAGACAATATGAACCATGAAGGAGGCACGTGAACGAATCCAACACTGAATTCCATCACGATCTTCGCAGTGCTGTGCGTGAGCTTTGCGGTCGATTTTCTGATACCTATTGGCGCGACCTCGATCGAGAAGGTGGTTATCCCGAAGAGTTCGTGAAGACACTCACCGAGGCAGGTTACCTTTCTGCCTTAATTCCTGAAGAGTATGGGGGGTCTGGACTGGGTATTGGTGAGGCCTCAATCATTCTTGAGGAAGTCAACCACTCGGGAGGAAATTCCGCAGCGTGTCACGCGCAGATGTACATCATGGGAACGTTGTTACGGCATGGGTCGGATGCGCAAAAGCAAGAGTATCTTCCGAAAATTGCCAACGGATCATTGCGACTTCAAGCATTTGGTGTGACGGAACCGACAACCGGTACGGATACGACGCAGCTGAAAACAATGGCAGTTCGGGATGGCGACCGCTATATCGTCAATGGTCAAAAAGTATGGATTTCACGGGCTGAGTATTCCGATTTAATGTTGTTAATTGCACGGACTACGCCACTAGAAGAAGTAAAGAAGAAGACAGATGGGCTATCCGTGTTCTTGGTTGATCTCCGTACGGCCATTGGAAACGGTTTAACGATACGCCCGCTTCGAACCATGATGAACCACGCAACAACAGAGGTCTTTTTTGACAATCTTGCGGTACCTGTTTCAAGTCGTGTGGGAGAGGAAGGTCGCGGTTTTCGATATCTTATTGATGGCTTGAATGCCGAACGAATTCTAATTGCAGCTGAATGTGTGGGTGATGGGCGTTGGTTTCTTGAGCGAGCAACCTCGTACGCCAATGAGCGAGTGGTGTTTAATCGACCAATTGGCCAGAATCAAGGCATTCAATTTCCGATTGCTCGAGCGCACGTTAATGTTGAAGCCGCTGATTTGATGCGTGTTCGTGCGGCGCAACTGTTTGATGGCGGTAAACCCTGTGGCGCAGAGGCAAACATGGCGAAATTGTTGGCGGCCGATGCGTCATGGGAAGCTGCAAATGTTGCGGTGCAGACATTCGGTGGATTTGGATTTGCCGAGGACTATGATATTGAACGCAAGTTTCGTGAAACGCGGTTGTATCAAGTTGCTCCGATCTCAACGAATCTGATCCTTTCGTACATCTCCGAGCACGTGCTTGGGTTACCGCGGTCTTTCTGATGGCGGGTCCCCTTGACGGAGTGACCGTGGTGACGCTTGAGCAGGCGGTGGCGGCACCATTTGCGACGCGGCAGCTGGCCGACCTTGGAGCACGTGTTATTAAAGTAGAGCGGCCACACGTAGGTGATTTCGCACGGGCATACGATTCCACGGTTAAGGGGTTGTCAAGTCACTTCGTCTGGTTGAATCGGTCGAAAGAATCATTGACTCTTGACCTGAAACGACCGGAGGCGAGCGATGTGGTCAGTCGTTTGCTTGAGCGTGCCGACGTATTTGTCCAGAATCTTGCACCTGGTTCCGCTGGTCGCCTGGGACTTGATGCTGGCACACTGCGCGCCGGGCGCCCAGAACTTATTGTGTGCGATGTATCTGGCTATGGGGCGACGGGGCCGTACCGAGACAAGAAAGCTTATGACTTATTGGTGCAAGCAGAAGCCGGTTTAGTTTCCATTACGGGAACAGAGACGGAGTTAGTAAAATCATCGATCTCTGTTGCTGACATTGCCGCGGGAATGTACGCCTACTCTGGTGTGCTCACCGCACTGTTCCGTCGGGAACGAACTGGTAACGGCGCAACTATTGAAGTATCAATGCTTGAAGCATTGACGGAGTGGATGGGCTTTCCACTTTATTACACCATGTATGGTGGTTCGTCACCACCCCGGAGCGGCGCGCGTCACGCGGCGATTGCACCGTATGGTCCATTTGCGGGCGCAGATGGTGAGACTGTGTTTCTGGGATTGCAAAATGAGCGAGAGTGGGTTCGGTTTTGTGAGCAGGTACTCCAGCGGCCTGAGTTGGCCGTAGATGCTCGTTTTGAGAGTAACGCGAAGCGGGTGGAACAGCGTCGTGAATTGGAGGCAGAAATTGATTCGGTGTTCGGGAAGTTGAATGTGGAGGAAATAGTTGCTCGACTTGAACTTGCGAAAATTGCCAATGCAAGAATGAATACAGTTGCCCAACTGGCTGCTCACGAACAACTGGCCGCGCGTCAACGCTGGCGTGAAGTGCCTACAAGTGTTGGGCCTCTTCGGGCCACGCTTCCACCGGCAACGATTGATGGTGTTGAGGCTCGTTTTGATCCAATTCCAGACATCGGTGCGAACACCGATGCCATTATGGAGGAACTCGGGTACTCAGATGAAGTTGTTTCAGCGTGGCGCGCCGAAGGTCTAATTTAATCGGTCTAGCGTTACCCGCAGTGTTGCTGTTCTACAATTTGAGCGTTTAGGGCAGACGAGGAGAAGAACATTATGGTGGTACAGCAAGGATGGACAGGTCGTGTTTATGAAGATTTTTCGGTTGGTGATGTTTACGAGCACCCGCTTGGTCGAACGGTCTTGCCCACTGACAATGTATGGATGACTCTACTGTCGCAGAACGTCAACAAGATTCACTTTGACTATGCGTATGCCGAGAAAACAGAATTTGGCAAACCTCTTGTAGATTCAACGTTTACCTTGGCGTTGGTGACCGGTCAATCGACGATGGATCTATCGGTGAATGTCATGGCAAATCTGGGCTGGGATGAGGTTCGTTTGCCAGCGCCCGTGTTTCATGGCGATACGATTTATTCGGATAGCGAGGTGCTTGAAACGCGCGAGTCACGGTCAAGGCCAAACGTTGGGATTGTGACAGTCAAAACCCGTGGATTTAATCAAGATGGAACGGTCGTGATCACATTTAGGCGGACGTTTATGGTGTACAAGCGCGGTCACGTGCCTGAATTTGCGAGTTCACGACCGGAGGTAAAAGATTGAAAGCACTGGTTGTAGTTGTTGTCACAGTTCTGACCATTGGATGTGGCGGAGAACCACCGACAATGATTAGCGGTGATTTTGCGTTCCTGAACGTGGACGTCTTGCCAATGGATGGTACAGGTGACCATCTACTTGAACGACAGGTAGTCATGATCGAAAACGGTCAGGTGTCATTAATTGGGGCAGCAGACGAATTTTCGGTGGCTGAGGACGTCACAAGTATTGATGCTGAAGACTACTTTTTGATGCCGGGCCTAACGGAGATGCACGGCCATTTGCCGAATCCACGCATGAGTGATGAAGATGTCCGGAACTTGTTGTTTTTGTACGTAGCGAATGGTGTGACGACGGTCCGTGGTATGCAAGGCGATCCTTCGCAGTTCGCATTGCGGAGTGCTATTGAGCGAGGACGCCTACTCGGCCCGAATCTTTATCTTGCCAGTGTGTCCATGAATGGGACGTCGGTTACTACACCGGAAGAAGCATCACAACGGGTTCGTGAATACAAGGTAGATGGGTACGATTTGATTAAGACACATGAAGGCATGAGTCTTGATGCCTTCAATGCATTGGCGGAGACCGCGTTAGAAGTGGACATACCCTTCGGGGGGCATGTTTCTGACTACGTTGGGTTGCGTCATGCATTAGCTTCGGGGCAAATGTCTATCGATCATCTCGACAATTATGTTGAAGCACTGGCTCCATCAGACGATCGAGCAGACGAAGATCGTGGATTGAGAGGGGTTGGAGCGTTAGTGGAAAGTGTGGACGAAAATCGTATCCCCGAGTTGGTTCGCGCCACGGTCGAGTCGGGTGCCTGGGTTGTGCCGACGATGGTGTTGTGGGAAACCGCTTTTTTTAATGAACGTGGTTCAGCCGAAGTGCTCTCCGAACGTCCGGAGGTTCGTTACATGCCCCCGGAAATGGTGGACAGATGGCGGGAAGCTGTGGATACCCGTCTTGAATCCACCGAAATCGAGACAAATCGTCGGATTGCCGCACTCCGACGCAACATTTTGTCAGCGTTGCATGAGGGAGGGGCCAACATTGCACTCGGTACGGACTCACCGCAAATATTTAGTGTGCCAGGTTTTGCGATGTATCACGAGATGGTGCTTTATACGGAAGCGGGGATGACGCCGTACGAAGTGCTTGAAATTGGGACACGCCGTCCTGCTGAATATTTTGATGCAACTGATCGGTTTGGAACGGTTGCTGTCGGCAGACGGGCTGATTTGATTCTTCTGGAAGCAAATCCTGCTGATGACATCGGCGAGATCCGAAACCGCGTCGGTGTCATGGTTAATGGCCGGTGGATACCGGCTGATGAGATTGAACGGAGATTGCGAGAGATTGCACTTTTTTACGGGAACGAACCGTGAGTCTTACAACGTCTGCTGCAGCCGCTCAACTTGGAGAATTCGTTAGTTCAGCGAGTATTCCGGACGAAGCCCGTGAGGCAGCACGTGCAGCGGTGCAGGACACAGTCGGTGTTATCTTGGCTGGCGCTGTCGAACCGGCGGCAAAAATCGTCCAGCGTGTATTACAGGTAGAAGGCGCGGTGGCGACGCCGCCGTCAAAAATTGGACGAAGTCATATTCTTGGATCAGGTCATTCTTGTGGTCCATCATCGGCAGCACTGGTGAATGGAACTGCGGCGCATGCCCTTGATTTTGACGATATGTGTTGGGTAACGCTTGCCCATCCGAGCACTCCGCTTGTTGCGGCGGGACTAGCTGTTGGTGAATCTGTTGAGGTTTCCGGTCGAACATTACTCGATTCGTATGTGGTTGGATTTGAAGTCGAGGCTGTCCTTGGTGCTGTTATGAATCCGTCGCACTACGAGCACGGATGGCATTGTACTTCGACGATCGGTACTATCGGTGCAGCCGCTACTGCAGCACGAGTTCTTGGACTTGATACCGCAGGGACCACACGGGCTTTGTCGATTGCTGCATCAGAAGCATCGGGTCTAAAAGCGAATTTTGGGACGATGGTCAAACCGCTGCAGGGCGGGTTGGCGGCTCGGAATGGAGTATTGGCCGCGCTACTTGCACAGGAAGGATTGTCGGCGTCTTCGCGCGCCATTGAAAGTACGCAAGGGTTTCTTGTTGCGATGCACAGCGAGAAGACGGACATATCTTCTGCACTTGTGGCATTAGGACACCACTGGGAAATCCTTGAGGGGGGCATCACGGTTAAGTTGTATCCGTCGTGTGCTGCGACACATCCTACGATTGATACGTTGCTCGATTTACGTAGTGAGCTTGGACTTGTGCCGGATGCTATCGAATCGATTGACGTGTTTGTTGATCCTGTCACACCCACAGTTTTAATTTACGATCGTCCTCAAACCGGCCTCCAGGGGAAATTTAGTTTGCACTATTGCGCAGCGGCGGCAATCGGGTTCGGTGGTGTTGGTATCGAAACGTTTGAACCGGCCGCGATGCAGACGCCATCTGTCGCGAATCTGGTATCGCGGATAGATATGCATGCAGACGAGAACGTGGGTCGTGATGCTGCTCCGTTGACTCAAGCGCGTATCGTGGTTTGTCTTCGTGATGGCAGAACAATCGAAAGATCTGTTGATGGTGCCCGTGGATATCCGAATAAGCCGGCGACGACTGAAGAACTGAATCGGAAGTTTCTTCATTGCGCGGAACGGGCGATTTCGGCAGCATCTGCACGTAAAGCGCTTAACTATATTCAGAATCTGTCAACTGAGGGGGTTTCGGTTGGGACACTGGTCGCGTTATTAGTGGGGACCGAAACCTATCAAGAGGAAGGGGCCTCGTGACGTCATCATTCCGGACGCGGCGTAGCCTGTTGTTTGTACCGGCTGTGCGTCCCGATCGTTACACAAAAGCACTCGCGACCGGCGCGGATGCAGTCTGTATTGATCTTGAAGATGGGGTGTCTTTTTCGGATAAAGATCAGGCGCGGACGGCAGCGATGGATCTTTTTCAGACACGCGTAGATACTCGTGCTGAGGTGAGCCTTCGAATCAACGATCCGAAGACTGACCTTGGGCAACGGGATATTGACGCATTGTGCGCAGCGGAGATTTGTCCTGATGCATTAATGTTACCGAAGTGTGATAGCGCCGAGGAAGTTCGTGAGGTGTCAAATGCGCTATCTGGGATTTCGCCAACGTTGCCTCTGATAGTAATGGCCGAAACAGCGCGTGGTGTTGCGACAGCAGAAGCCATTGCGGCAGCCAGCCCAAACGTATCGGCTATTTTTTTCGGCGCGATCGACTACGCAGCTGATGTTGGTTGTGCTGTGGAATGGGACGCGGTGTTGTTTGCTCGTTCACGTGTCGTGTTGGCCGCGGCCATTGCTAACGTGAGTCCGATTGATTCGCCGTTCATGAATGTTTCAGCGATTGACGATTTAGCAGACGAGTGCTCACGCACTCAGGCGCTCGGATTCGTAGGGAAAGCAGCGATTCATCCGACCCAGGTGTCAATAATTCAGCAGGCATTTACGCCAGCGACTGTTGAAGTAACGTGGGCAAAACGGATTATCGAGGCATACGAAACTAATGATGGTGGTGTTTTACTGGTCGACGGCAAGCTTATTGAGCGTCCGGTTATTGCGTCAGCGAAGAAGATACTTGCATTAGCGTCAACCGTTGAAGATGCCTAAAGGCTTAACTCGCACGCGCCGCCTCAACAGTACGATCAATATCTTCCGGTAACTTTGGGGAGGCTACGGAAGTTGATGGTTGAGACTGCTGTGGACTGATTGTTCGCTGTTTGCGCATCGCCTCAGAACGGTCATGGGCAAGCATGTTCTGAATCAGGGGTAGGTAGAATGCGCCATTTTCTTCGATAGTGACAAACTCGTCGTCAATGCTGACCCATCCGAGTTCACGAAGGGTCATCCATATCGGTGTATGGTCGTTGACAACGTCGCATCCGAACAGTGAAGTATATCGTTGACGATTAACCGACAAACCTTGTAACTCTTGGAAGAGTAAGTGCAATCTCAGATCAGCCGCTGAGTACTGATAACCTCTGAGGACCGGAAAGTGGTTGGCATCGATCTCTCGAAAATATTGATCAACATGTACGTGATTCATATACGCTGATCCCGGCGAATCTGGAGTGCCAAAAAAGAAGGATATCCCTGCAAAGCCCCATCCCCATGCGTCATAACCAACGGGCTCTCCGTCCGTGTCCTGAAAAGGTTGTCTGAACAGCTGTTCGTAAAGGTAGGTGCTCGGCAGAGGGCCAGTGCGTTCAAAGTCGTAAGGCGTTACCTGTCGAAAACCTTCAGACTCAAGAAAAGCCTTGCCTACCTGGTACATTTCAAGGTTTTGTTCTGTTGAGGGAAGAGTCTCTCGTCGATTACGAGAAAAATCAGTTCGTCCAGCTACATTCAGTTCATAGTGCGTAACGTGGTTGATCCCCGTGTCGACAATGGCACGTAGGTCATGGAGCATTTGGTTAACTGTTTGGCTTGGCCACCCGAAGATCAGGTCTACGCTTATTGGTAGTTCAAGCCTCTGGCATGAGGTGATGGTTTCGAAAACTTGTGCGGACGTTTGTTTTCGTCCACTGGCTTTTATTAATTCATCATCTAGTTGCTGCACACCCATGCTGATACGGTTGATCCCGCATGCTTTCATCGCTGCCAATTTTTCGTGGGTGAATGTTTGGGGAATTCCTTCAAGAGTGACTTCGAGTTGAGGAGGGACATCAAACATATCACGCACCATATCCATTAGTTGTGGATATTGATCTGCTTTGTACAAGTTTGAGGTGCCGCCACCAAAATAGACACTAGCCAGTTCTGCTCCACCAAGATACGGGCGAAACATTTCACCTTCTTTTCTTAAGTAGCTTAGGTAGGTATCAAGTTGTTGTCGGTCTCGGTAGACTTCACTCGGAAAAAGGCAAAAACCACAACGGTCGGGTTCTGTCGGTAGGCAGTAAGGTGTCCCGACGTATAGATTGATCCGCTTACGCATCGTTTGAGAGGCACGATGTCGATTGTCCATGATCTTTGGGACGGACACATTCTGGTCAAGCCAGAACATGGGAGACGGGTGACCATGGAGGACCTTATTGCTTTGGCGACGATGCCTGTGCTTTTCGATGTAGGCACGGGCCTGTCGTACGTCACGCATAGGATATTAGAGGCCTCCAACTAATCTTCTAGTATCGAAGATGTAACAACTGGCTAAAAAGCTAAACAAAAAGTGCTGGCCTAGGTGCACCGCTCGATTGTCGGTCGTAGTCCGAAGGATGTCAAGGCGACTACTGTACGGAGGCCAGCACGCCATGCTGGTAATTGAAAAAAATCTTGGTTGGTTGGGCCGGTAACGGAATTTCAACAGAGATTTCTTGTTGATCAATCCAGATACGCTGAACCAACGGGTCTTCGTGTTCGAATTCTACCCGTATCGGCACGGCCATCTTAAAGGTAGGGGGTACATTCTCTTGACGAACGCTGCCATGTAACAAAAATGGCATGTTGCTGTCTCGCAACGGAGATGTTGTCAGGTCGGGTCGGTACGTTGGAACGTGCGTACCGTAGACCCACTGATCAAAAAACCAATCCATTGGTTCATTGAAGGCATTATTCACTGCCTCTTCAAAAGACCGGGTATTGGCTACACCACCTCGATGATTTTCTGCGAACGTTCGCATCAATGAGCGGAATCGCTTATCACTTCCAGTTTCGAGATCAAGTAACAACATACGCAGCATGTGGAGGATGAAGGCACCCTTTTCGTAGACCTGGATTCGATAATCAAACGGTGTGTCACTTGTTCGAAGACGGTATCCCGCGACGATTGGCCCAGAGTTGTTCCCGTCGCTCTCTCGGATTACGTCAGGTCGGTATCCGTAACGCTTGAGCCCGATCCCTTGGCCAACATTCACCTCTCCCAGGACGTCATGGCGCCACGCATCAAGCATTTCATTGAACTGGTCTTCGTCTTCAAGTCCAACAAGGGCGTAAAGCGCCGCGGCATAGTGCGCGAATCCTTCCGAAATCCACTGGTCTCGGTAATCTTCCCAATCAACGCTTGCTCCCCACCATTGGTGCGCGACTTCGTGAGACCAGAACAGGTCCGCCTCACCCGAGTGTAATGGCCCAAATGCTCCAAAAGTCAGTAAGACCAGTCCGGGAAACGCTTGTCCACCTGTTTCTGGGGTTTCTGTAACGACCAGAGATTCAAATGGGTACGGGCCGAAATAGTCGATGTAAGTTCGAAGCGAACCGACAAGATCCTCTGTTGTTCGTTCACGGCTTCCTGGCGAAAAGCCGGGATGGTTACGGTCAGAGTAGATTGATAGTGGTGGAAGATCGTCTTCGAGTAGTTGTTCGATATCAAAGCGACCGAGTTGAAAGGCCATCGTTGAGCGGACTGGTGTGCTGACTACCCATTGTTTGATCCGGGTGCCGCTTGTGACGCGGTCTTCGACGAGACGGCCACCGCTGACTACATCCAGTTGATCCGGCACGCGGAACGTCATCCGGAATCGTTTTTTTCTTGTGTCAGAATGTCTCGGTATCCAGTTAATGGTGTCTTTCAAAACGTAGCCGCGTCCTCCTCGAAGTCGCCTGACTAGCTTTCCTTTGTAGGCAATTTCAAGGACGAAACGTTCATCGGGTTCGACAATACGAGGCAGAAACACGGTGACCCATGGTTCATACAAGTCATCCTGCATTCGGCGGTTATGAGTTTCCTGTACAAAGTGTAAGGATTCTCCACTTAGTGGGGCTGGTTTGTCGGCGTCCTGATCGGGCGATGTGGGGAACAGTGAAACTCGTTCGACATCGTCTGAGTGTTCTGCCGACGGTGTTCTCCAGCGCACATCAGTAATTTGAGCAAACGGTGATATTCGGAAACGTAGTACCGCAAGTTGTTCAAGGGGCGTTACCAGTGTTGCCGTACTTGCAACCGCTTCACCGTTATTTTCAATCGCGATATCAACATCTGTTCGAGAAACACTCAAGAGTGGATCCCAATTTTCACGTTCAGGCGTCAAAACCCGTGTCGAGAGTCCGTAGTCAACGGCTTGCCATTCGTAGTCGTCACGAGTGTTGCGAAGGTTGGACGGACCCGCTGGTCCATCGTCGGTTGGATTACGTGGAAATCGTAATGGTGGGTTAATTGCCGTGAAATCATCGAGCGCATGGAATGACATCCAGACGTTCGTGGTATCGTGCCGGCCCTCGAAACGTGAAACACGGATTTCTTCCCGTTCACTTGGTTCAATCTCGATTGAAAACCAATCATGCTTTTGTCCATCGATGTCGGCATAAAAATATTGTTGGTTTGAAACTGGAAGTCGAGTGTTGAGGGTGTTGTGCCAAAGTTCAGCGAACACTCGGCTATCAGGGTTTGCTAATTGGTCTTCAAGAAGATGTTCCCGACGTTCTTTAAGTAGTTCAGTTGCTTTCCGGATGTCGGGTACAGGGGTGGCGTCAGCTAGTGCCCGCAGTTGTTTAGAGAGTGTACTGGTCAACCAAAATACGGCGCGATTAAATGATTCATCGAGCACGTCCGCGTCAATGAGTTTTCTCAGTTGTTGCAATTCCACACCATCGGGTGGAGTCGCATAGACACGACCTTTTCCCAGATACACAGCAATAGGTAATTGGTTGTCTATCGATCGCGCAACGTACAGAGTTCCCTCGTTAAACTCAAAGGTAAATCGATCGATTGTCAAAGTGCCGTTATTGATGTGGCCGGCTGATTCGATTTCAGCAGTGCGCAGGGCTGTATACGGTGCTGGCGGACCCAATCCTACGTCGTCGTTGTTTAAGCCGGAGCTGTTTGCGAGGACTGCGATGGCAGACAAACCAAAGAAAACCGCTGCGCATATCGATCTGGATCGCATACGACGACCATTATCGCTCCCAAAGGTGCAATTCGTGAATGGACCAGTAAAAAATTCTATCGCTGCGAGTTTGACGCAAACGAAGGGTCTTCGTTTGGTTTACTGGGAGGGGGACCTCTATGTGTGCGTAAAAGTTGTCGAGTCGTTCTACAAGGCTAAGCAGTAGACGCGGAAATCCGCGTCCCTGGTACAGTTCTTCCCAATGCTGACCATCTTCGGTTGTTTCAATCAATAACTGGCGAGGATAGTCATTAAAATCTGCTCTCCGTAACCATAATCTCACATGCGAAACATCCGTGGGTTGGTCGAATCGAAGCTCGATCCATTCATGCCCAGCTTGGGCTGCGTCACTAGTCCATCGTGTGCGATAGTCGCCGTCGAATGCACGTTCAAGTCGTCTTTGGTCATGAGATGCAGATGCATGGAATGTGGCTCGGCTGATTCTCGTTCCTGTGTTCTGAGGCAATTCGTAGGTTTCATCAGAAGGCTTCAGTTCAAAGATCCAATTGGTTCCAAAAAACCAAGAATTTTCGAGGTGACCGACTTCGTTTTGGATTGCTTCAACGAGCATTGAGACTTCTTCTGTATTTCGAAATCGATGTCCGTGTATAACAACGTAACGAACGCCTATTGCTCGAAGTCCATACAGCACGTCGTTGTATTGGCGGTAGTCTCGTAACTTTGCCGAGTCTTCAAAATAACGAACCAGAGGGCTTGAAAACCCACTAAATCCATTGACGAGAGGATGTCCGTGTTCGAGTGTCGCGTACACCGAACGCATGGTGTTCGGGACGTGGTCTGTACGGTCATAGAACGGTAGAACAATCGCCGGTCCAGGTGGAAGTTGCCGTAGCCATTCGGTTGTTGCGCGTTCGGCTTCTGGGCCGTCTGGGTGAAATGGAACCATCCGTCTCGTGTGGTAACCCTCTGCCGCAATAATTCCCATGATCACCAATGTGACCGTTATTGCGGTACGTCGAGACAGTTGGTCGACAAGACAACGCGTAGCAATACTCGCGAGCACTGCCAAACCGAGAAACACCGCGATAGCCGCTCGAGCAGGAACTCGCAATCCATCAAATCCAGGAATGACTGAAAGTAACCAGTCGTACGGTCCGGTCGTTGTAAGCAGGCTGCCATCGAAGCTCGGCTCTGGCCCAAGCGATATTACAAATGAGATAGCTGTAACGGTAGCGTAGGTCGCGGCAAGCCGTTTCAGGTTGGTTGTCGAGTCTGTTTTACGTGCGAAAGGCACGATAAGGCCCACAGCAGCCAGCGTCAACAGTCCAAACCCTGGAAAGAGTTTTGTTTCTAGTCCACCTTCCTCAAGGGTATTTCCCCATAACGAAAGGTCTGGTGATGCGTGGAAATATGACGTGGTGTCGGCACTAAACATCACCATTTCACTTCGAGTCCGCACTAGAGACATGTCGGTCCGAACGTCGAGATAAGCAATGGCGATCGGAGCAACTATGGCTCCCATAAGAAGTGCGGCACAGGTGAGGTCTACTAGCATGATTGGGCGTTGGCGTACCCGATAGATGACTTCGACGGATGCAACAATCACAACGACAGCCGCAAAAAAATAAAAGAAATATCCGTTTGAGAATCCCTGCAATACGAAAGCGAGTGCGAAAACAACCAGCATTTTTCTGTGGCCGCTATAGAAATAGCGATGCAGTCCCCACAGGCCGACAGGCATCCAACCGTACAGTAGCACCTGAAGATGTGAAGCTTGGTCTGCGCGGTATGGCAAGAACGCGAATGCCATGCCGCCAATCATCCCGGCTAAGCGACTGCCAGTAATTGAGGTTGTCAGGAGATACATTCCTGTGCCGGCGAGCACGAACGATCCAAGATACGCCATGTTGTACACGAGGATCGGGTTGTCGGTTAGCCATTGTAGTGGGGCCGTGAAAATGGCAACACCAAGGAGGTGTTCAGAATATGCCAGTGATGATGGGTAAGGAAAGAACATGGGGGCATCCCAAAACCCATCTAGTCCGTGCAGGAACCGTTCCGCATCCCATGCGAGAATCCAAGTGTTTAGTAGCGGGTCGCCGAGGTCACCCGGTAGGGCGGCAGTGATGTTTCGTACGACCCAGTGCATGGACACGGTTGCAAGAACCGAAAAACCCCCGATCACAATCGCGAGTTCACGGGCCGGTGATGCGACGATTCGGGTTAGATGTGTGATGAGCGAGACACTTTGCTTCATGGCCGATAGTTGTTCTTTATTTCTGACGATGTGGTAAGGCTACTACAGCGTTATGAGTGCAGCGAATAACGTAGCGCCAACGTGTGTGCGATGATTGGTGCGGAAGGGGGGATTTGAACCCCCATGGGCCTAGGGCCCGCCAGCCCCTCAAGCTGGTGCGTCTGCCAGTTCCGCCACTTCCGCGATTCGGGTGAGTGTCGAGGTTTGTTCGGCTTGGTTCCGCTATTCCGGAGTCTGTTCTGATGGTTCGGTAGCCGGAACGTTTTGTTCAATAGCGTCGGGCTCAGGGGCATCAACGCCTGAGACAACGGACCCAGGGCCACGCTGGCCCATAAGTGCCAGTACAAGGGCTCCCACCATAAAAAGGGTACCGAGCACTGTTGTTGCACGGGTGAGGACTGTCGCTCCTGTCCTTGCGCCAAAGGCTGCTTGACTACCACTACCCCCAAAGGCTGCTGCAATATCTCCGCCTTTACCTTGCTGGAGTAAGACGACTACAAGCAACAGGAGGCAAACCACCACGTATACGCCAGAGAGCAATGTGCTCAACATAGTCCTTAAAGTATAACCGTTCAGTTCTTGAGAGTTAGGTGTTTTATGTGCTTTCCATAACGATATCAGCGAAGCTATTCGGGTCCAGGCTCGCTCCGCCCACTAAGGCGCCGTCAACGTCTGCTTGAGCCGCAAGTTTAGCAGCATTTTCAGGTTTTACACTCCCGCCGTATAGCAGTCGGCACTGATCTGCTGTCTCGGAATTTGTAATTGTGGCAAGGTGTTTCCGTATATGCCGATGGGCGTCTTGGGCCTGCTCTGGGCTTGCCGTGCGGCCAGTTCCGATTGCCCAGACGGGCTCATACGCGACGATGAGGCTCGCTATTGATTCCACAGACTGTTTTTCTAGTCCTTTGGTCAGTTGGTTGGCAAGCACAGCATACGTCTCTTCTCTTTCGCGCTGTTCTAGCGTTTCTCCGATACACACAATTGGAATGAGTCCTGCGTTGAGGCTGGATTGAATTTTCCGGTTAACCTCAGCGTCGGTTTCCCCGTACAAATGACGACGCTCGGAGTGTCCAATAATGACGTGGCTTGCGCCCGCTTCTTTAAGCATGTCCGCACTTAACTCACCTGTGAAGGCACCATGGTTTTCTTCATGCATATTTTGTGCAGCGGTAGTCACATTTGTACCGTTACATACCGATGACACTGCTGCTAGTGCCGTAAACGGTGGCGCGATCACCATCTGAGCATTGGTAACCATTGCCACTTTGGGCAAGAAAAGCTCACTAAAGTTCACTGCCTCCTTGATTGTTTTATGCATTTTCCAATTTGCGGCAATAATAGGTGTACGGGTCATAACGTCGTCCTAGGTGTTTGGTATAACTGCAACGCCAGGTAGTGTTGTTCCACCAAGAAACTCCAGCGAGGCGCCTCCGCCGGTTGAGATATGAGTAATCTGGTCGGCAACTCCCATCTGCCCGACGGCAGAGACTGAGTCACCACCTCCGACAACTGTCGTTCCAGTTGAAGCGGCCACCGCCGTTGCCACCGCTAGTGTACCGCTGCTAAATGGCAATATTTCAAACACTCCCATGGGACCATTCCAGACGACAGTAGCCGCTTTCTTGATGCTTTCGGTGTAGGACTGTTGTGTTTTTGATCCTATGTCGACACCGATTCGGTCGCCTATTTCATTAGTTTCAACGTAAAGATTTTCATGTGTTGCATTGGCGTCTAGTGCCGTTGCAACCAGGTGGTCGCATGGGAGCATCAGGTTGACTCGATGAATCTTTGCCTCTTCCTCAATTTCGCGAGTTGCGTTAACGAGTTCTGGTTCGACAAGAGACTGGCCAGTCGAAAGTCCTCGAGCTTTGAAGAAGGTATATGACATCGCACCACCGATCAGTAGGGTATCGACTCGCGGCAAGAGATTCTTAATTACTTCAAGCTTTCCTGACACTTTTGATCCGCCAAGAATAGCTGTGAATGGTCGTGCGGGGTTTTCAAGCAGTGCGCCTAGGTGCTTAAGTTCGCGTGCCAAGAGTAGGCCAGCAGCAGCGTCAGTCAGATGAGACACGATTCCAGTGGTCGATGCGTGTGCACGGTGTGCTGATCCGAACGCATCGTTAACGTAGCAATCTGCGAGACTCGCGAGAGAGGCCGAAAAAATGGGGTCATTGTCTTCTTCTTCTTTATGAAAACGTAGATTCTCAAGAAGCGTCACACCGTTCCGGCCAGTCTGTTCTATCGTTTGAAAAGCTTCAGGACCGACGCAATCATTTGCGAAAGCGACCGGTCGATCCATAAGTTCACTCAGTCTAATTGCGATCGGTTTTAGACTAAATGCAGGCGTTCTCTGCCCCTTAGGCCGACCAAGGTGAGAGGCAAGTACTAATGATGCACCTTGATCCAGCGCGTACTGAAGAGTTGGAAGCGCCGAACGGATCCGTGTGTCATCATCGATTTGACCGGCGCTCAATGGGACGTTGAAGTCAACACGAATAAAGAGTCGCTTGCCTTTAACGTCCAGATCGTAAATCGAGCGTTTCGACACGGTTCGACAGACTAAAAGCCTTTTTCGGCGATCATATTGACCAAATCAACGCAGCGTGACGAGTATCCCCACTCATTGTCGTACCACGACAGAACTTTAATGAAATTACCATCCATTACCTTTGTATAGGCGGCGTCTACAATTGAAGAGTGTGGGTTCCCTTTGAAATCGATCGAAACGAGAGGGTCTTTTGACAAATAGAGTATGCCGTTGAGTCGACCATTTGCTGCTGATTCGAATGCCTCATTTACTTGTTCGGCCGTGGCTGTTTTTTCTACTTCGGCGACGAGGTCAACTACTGAAACATTCGGTGTAGGAACACGCATGGCAATCCCGTCCAATTTCCCTTTGAGTTCAGGGAGTACTTGTCCAACCGCGAGAGCTGCTCCCGTCGTTGTCGGAATCATCGAGACGGCAGCAGCCCGTGCACGCCGTAGGTCGCTATGAGGGAGATCAAGTAACTTTTGGTCGTTTGTGTAAGCGTGAACCGTCGTCATCCAACCGCGACGCAAGCTGAATTGTTCGTGAAGAATTTTTGCGACAGGCGCCAGGCAGTTTGTTGTACATGAAGCGTTAGAAATAATGTGATGTTCTGTTGCGTTATATTTCTCATCGTTTACACCAAGAACGAGCGTTACATCAGGTCCTTTTGCGGGCGCCGTAACGATGACTTTGCTAGCACCTGCTGCCAAATGCTTGGATGCGTCGTCTCGTTTCGTAAATAGGCCAGTTGATTCCAGTACGATGTCAACGCCAAGTTCTGACCAGGGTAAGGCACCGGGGTCGCGTTCCGAAAGAACCTTAAAATGACGAGAACCAACACTCAAGCCGTCGCCATCGACACTAACCGTGTCAGATAGATTGCCGAGTACGGAGTCATACTTGAGTAGATGTGCCAGTGTTTCGGGATTCGTAATGTCATTTACAGCGACGAACTCAATATCTCTGTCACTCTTTTGCATCGCAGCTCGCATGATGTTGCGCCCGATACGCCCGAAACCGTTAATTCCGACCTTAATACCCATTAGTGGTCCTCCGTGGTTGCATCAGTGACATATAGCATCGTAGTGTGTCAGGTGAACAAACAAATTATTCTAGTGTGCCACCGTAAGTTTGGCAAAATCGCGCAATTACATGAATAGATCGTCGGGATGGTTTTTTCTTGCTTGATACCTTCGAACTGACAAACAGAGTGAAATTAACGAAGCGTTGCCATGTACCTCTTGTACAACGTACTACTCTTTAGTTATTTTTTGGGCATTTTTCCACTGCTTTGTTACCGAAGCTGGCGGTATAGAAAGCCATTAACGGGTGTTCGGCAGCGTTTCGGGCGATTGCCGACTTCAATTAATCCTCACCGAACTCCGTCTATCTGGATTCACGCTGTATCAGTGGGTGAGGTCCTTGCTTCTCGTCCATTGGTACGGGCTCTACGAACGGACTATCCGGACCACAGATTATTGATGTCAACTACGACTACGACAGGGCAACATGTTGCGCAGCAATTTGGTTCTGAGCTCGATGCTGTCTTTTACGCCCCGTTTGATTTTACGCCGGTCGTCACGCTTTCACTAGACCAAGTTGTTCCTGAAATACTTATAGTGATTGATACAGAGATTTGGCCGAATTTATTCCGTGCTTGTCGCAAGCGTGGTGTTCGAACCCTGTTGGTTAATGGTCGGCTATCAGACCGTTCTTATCGTCGGTATCGACTAGTGCGTTTCTTCATGAAAAAAGTGTTTCAGGACATCGACCACGTGTGTGCCCAAACACCGAACTGGGCTCAGCGGTATGTGGATATTGGAGCTGATCGTAGCAGAGTAACGGTGACCGGAAGTGTGAAGTTTGATGCGCTGACCCCATCGATGGACGATGCCATGCCGCGCAGTTCAGATGATGTTCTTGACTGCTTCGAGTTTGCCAAGAAAAGGCTGATATTTATTGCAGCCAGTACGCTTCGTGGGGAAGAAGAACTGATCTTGCGGGTCTTTACGCAAATACGTGCATTAGCTCCCGATGCACTACTTATTATTGCTCCGCGACATCCTGAGCGTTTCGAAGAAGTTCATTCAATGGTCGAAGCTGGTGGGTATCGTGTGCAAGTCAGAAGTAAATTAAGTGGTCAGGATTCGGATGCTCCAGTCGTCTTGCTTGACACCATCGGTGAACTTGCAAGTTTGTTCCAGGTCGCGTCGGTCGTGTTTGTGGGCGGTAGCCTAGTGCCTGCTGGTGGGCACAATTTTTTGGAGCCGGCCGTGTTTGGCAAAGCGATTGTTGTTGGGCCACATATGGAGAACTTTGCAGAGATTACAAGTGAATTTGTCACTAAGCAGGCGATGGTTCAGGTTTGGAATGATGACGAACTGGAGGCGGCGTTGGTGGATTTGATACGTGATGTTGGGAGACGAGAGAGACTCGGTAATGCCGCTAGAGATCTTGTCATGTCTTGTCGTGGTGCGACTAAACGTACCATGATGATTGCTGCCGGTCTGCTTTCGTCGAGTGACCAGAATGTGTCTGATGAGACAGTGCAGTCGACCATAAATATGTGAGTTGAATGTCATAAACCTCTATGTTGAGCAAACTCTATGCTCTTGTTGTTGCAAAAAGGCGCCGTTGGTACGAGCAGCACCAGGATTTGAGACGACGGTTAGTTAGGCCGGTCATTAGCGTTGGAGGTATTTCTGTTGGTGGAAGTGGAAAAACCCCCGTCGCGAAATTTATTGCGGAACTGCTGCGGGAAGCAGGTGAGTGCCCCGCTATTTTAAGTCGTGGATACGGGCGTTCTGAACGAGTTGAGGGCGTCGTCGTGGTTCGAGACCGGAACCGCCTCCTAGCTAATTTTGATGTGGCGGGGGACGAGCCACGAATGCTTGCAGAGCAATTATCTGATGTTTGTGTGTTGGTAGGGGAAGACCGGTATGTAGCTGGCCGTCTTGCTGAAACACAATTGGGGGCCACTGTACATGTGCTTGATGATGGGTTTCAGCATTATGCGCTTGAGCGAGATATCGATTTATTGCTGCTGCATCAGGATGATTGTAGTCAGCGAACTTTGCCGGTCGGTCGTCTACGCGAGCCAATCGAAACAGCTCGATGTGCTGATGCTGTGATTGTCGACACGGTAGATATATCAATAACTGAGGCTATTCGTGAGCGATTACAGCTTAATACTGTTTTTCGTATGGAACGGCTACTGGAGAATCCACTCGTGATTCAGGGGGTGTCGGACAGCATGCCTGAGGGCGTTCGAATTCTTGGCGTTTCAGGTATCGCCAAGCCAACCCAGTTCACAGAGGCCCTTACGAATGCCGGATTTAATGTCGTCGATACGATGTCATTTAAAGACCATCACAAATTTACGACGGCGGATATTCGGCGCATTGCAAAACGGGCACAAAGTAAGGTCATTGATTGGGTCGTAACAACGGAAAAAGACGCTGTCAGGTTTGCACTGCATTCGCCGCTTCCGTTTTCGTTGGCCGTGGTACCGTTGGTTGTCGAGATCCAACCGGTAAACGAGTTTCGGTCTTGGTTATTGGATCGATTGCTAATCAGCGGGATAAAGAAATGATGATCTCACTCCGTTATCGTCTTGAGTACGCCGTTGTAGTGACTATTCGAGTGTTGGTTCAGATATTGCCACGCCAAATTAGTCTGGCTTTTGGGACTGCTGTGGGTCGAATGTTTTATTTATTGCATGGTCGTCGACGTGAGTTGGCAATGTCCAATTTACGTGTGGCTTTTCCAGAGCGAACTGACTCTGAGTGCCGGGCGATTTTACGGTCCACGTTCGCTCAATTGGGAAGGCACATTATTGAGTTTCTTAATTTTGACGCGATGGAAGCCGATGAAATGTTTAACCTCGTTGAATTTGAAGGTGAAGAGTATGTCGATAATGCGATCGCGAAAGGTCGGGGTGTTATGTATTTCGCCGGTCACTTCGGTGCTTGGGAATTGCAGATTATGGTTCACGCATTTCGTTTCGAACGCATCGTCATGGTGGCAAGAACCCTCGATAACCCTTTACTGGAATCATTAATGGAGCGTATTCGTACGCGCGTTGGTACTCAGGTGCTGTCTCGGCGTGGGGCTGTGCGAGGGTTACTCCGGGCGCTTAAGAATGGCGGATCTGTGGGTTTAATGGTTGATCAGCACATTCAGGACCGGAGTGCCGTACAAGTTAATTACTTTGGCCGACCTGCTTCAACGACTTCTACACTTGCGTCGCTTGCGTTACGTACTGGCGCACCAATTATTCCCGTATTTACTATTCCATTGCCGGGAGGACGTTATCGGATGGTGTATGAGAAACCGATCGAAGTGCCAGCCGAAGATGATGATGACCGGATTCGAACCTATACGCAGCGCTGCACCGATCGACTTGAGGCACGTGTACGAAATGATCCATATCTTTGGCTTTGGATGCACCGTCGGTGGCGTGAAACGGGTGCTGTTTGATTAATCAGCAGAAGCACCTTTGGTTGCACTTAAAGTCCGCTACCGTGTGCTCGATTCTAGCGCCACGGGATAAAATGCATAGATATTGTGATTCCAGCACTAGGAGCTTCTTTGCAGCGGCCAGATAGTGATCTACAGAGTCGGTTGCTCAGGCTTGTTGAGCAGTGTGATGGTCGTCGCATTGTCGTTGTCGGCGACATTATTGCGGACGAGTACATGTACGGGCAATTGTCTCGGTTGTCGCGGGAGGCTCCTGTTCCCATACTTCGCTACGATGGAACATTAGTTGTTCCGGGTGGCGCCGCAAATGCTGCAAGTAATGTTGCAACACTTGGCGGGCAGGTAGATCTCGTTGGATTGGTGGGGAAGGGGGGCGTCGATCGAAAAGTAACTCGGGCTTTGCCGTCCGGGGTAAATACTGCGAGCCTTGTCCGTCCTGATGGCTATCATGTGCCGGTTAAAACAAGAATTTTGGCGGGTGGTCAGTACTCAACACGCCAGCAAATTGTCCGTGTTGATCGAGAGTCACCCTCTGTTAACTCGATCGTTTCCAGAGAATTTGCCCGCACCGCGAGTGCCGCTTTAGGTAAAGCCGATGCGGTGATAATTTCAGACTACGGATCCGGATTAATTACTCCGGAGCTCGTAAAAAAACTAAAGACACAACTTTCAAAACGCCGTCGCCGTCGACAAGTTCCGATCGTAGTGGATTCGCGCTATAACCTTACGAGGTTTCGTGATTGCACGGCCTGCACGCCTAATCAATCTGAAGTAGAAGCGAGCCTTGGTATTTCGATTGCTGATAATGATCGAAGCCTTGAGACTGCCGGACGTTCGCTGTTAAAACGTACACGAGCCGGTGGTGTTGTAATTACTCGGGGTAGTCGTGGGATGGCTGTTTTTGTGCCCGGTCGTCGAACGAATCATATTTCAATTCATGGCTCGGATGAGGTGGCCGACGTGACCGGTGCGGGTGATACGGTAATTGCAACGCTTACGCTAGCGTTGTCTGCAGGTGCATCGTTGTACGAGGCTGCTTGCCTTTCTAACTATGCTGGCGGTTTGGTGGTGCTGAAACGCGGAACGGCGACGGTTTCGCGCGATGAATTGGTCGCAGCGATCCATGGTGATCGCGATCGTGAGGGATGACGGGAACGATGGGAATTGTCGTTTCAGAATCGAAATTGGGGCAGGTCGTTTCTGCCGCGCGACAGCAAGGTCAAACCATTGCCTTGGCAAATGGATGTTTCGATCTTATTCATGTGGGTCACGTGCGTTACTTAAAAGGAGCAGCGGCTGAAGCGGATTTGCTGATCGTTGGTGTTAACCACGACTTATCTGTTCGAGAATTGAAGGGGAATGAGCGACCGTTTCAACCAGCAAATGAACGCGCAGAAATTATTGCTGCATTCAGTATGGTCGACTACGTTGTAGTGTTTGAGGGAGTGACCGTAGAAAGATTGCTCAAATCGATTTTTCCCGATGTTCATTGTAAGGGAACTGACTATACGGTTGAATCTGTTCCTGAACGTGATGTCGTACGGGCTTATGGTGGGCGAACCGCTATCGTAGGAGATCCAAAAACTCATTCGACTCGCGAACTGCTTCATCGAATTGATTCGTAATATTTTGTCGATAACGTGACATCATGCGTGTTCTGATTGTCCGTCTCAGTTCTTTGGGCGATGTTGTTCATACGATACCGGTTGCTGCGGCTATTCGCCGTCATTATCCTGACGCCGTGATTGATTGGGTCGTCGGTGAGGCAGCTAGTTCGCTCTTGAAGATGGTTCCCGTTATCAATAATGTGTTTGTGCTTCGGTCCAAGAAGGTGTCGACTATTTCAGCGTGGATTCGTCTTAGACGTGAACTTCGGCTGTGCGATTACGACATTGCCTTTGACGTCCAAGGATTAATCAAGTCGGCACTTGTGGCTCGATTCAGTGGTGCCACTCGTGTGATTGGATTTTCACCGCCGTTTTTGAGGGAATCTTTGGCGAAATGGTTTTATAAAGAAGAAGCAGACTTAGGCTCACCGGTTCATGTGGTCGAACGAAACCTCGGTATTCTTACTGCCCTGGGTATCAAGGATAAGAGCTATGAATTTCCGTTGCAGCTTGAAGGCATTAGAGTTGTAGATCAAGTCTACGCGTGTCTTGGTGGTCGTAAAGAACCATTTGTTTTGCTTAATCCAAATGCTGCGTGGTCAAATAAGTGTTGGCCAGCTAAGTCTTTTGGAGCTGTCTCGGCTTATATTCGTGACCATTACGGTATGCGTACGGTTGTCTTGTGGAATTCGGTTTCTGAAGATGACGAGAAGCGTATGGATCTGGTGATTGAGTCATCGAAAGGTGCAGCGGTCTCTGCTCCTCCAACAACGCTTGTTGAACTTGCATCTGTAATAAAGATGGGTACTCTGCTTATTTCTGGTGATACCGGACCGCTTCACATCGCGGGAGCATTGGGGACGCCGGTCGTTGGCATCTATGGCCCGAGTAACCCTGAGCGCAATGGGCCGTGGTCTTCTCGAGATGAAGTGGTGTCAGCATCAGATAAGTGCCAATGTCTGAAGCGCTATCCGAACAAAGGAGCTGTCGGAGTCGTACGGCGATGTGATAACCCAACGTGGTGTCTTGATGATGTGTCGGTTAGCGACGTCTGTGCGGCTGTCGATCGAATCCTATCAGGTGTATCTGCTGATGCTTGATCTTAAATCTGATCCAACCCTTCAATTTCTTTTTGGCATAGCCCGTAGGCGAGTAGCAACGGGTTTTATAGTTGCGGCCGTTGTTTTTATATTTGCACGTCCGACATGGCGATCGATATTGATGGGAGTGCCAATCGCTATTCTTGGCGAGTCGATTCGAGTATGGGCTGCTGGTCATCTAATCAAAGGCCAAGAGGTCACAACCTCTGGCCCCTATGCCTTTGTCCGTCATCCTCTTTACGTCGGTTCGGTACTACTCGGAGTGGGTTTTGTGGTTGCTGCTGCGTCGTTATTGGTCGCGGTAATAGTATTGGGGTATCTCGCTCTTATGATCGGTGTTGCGATTCGATTGGAGGAAGCAACTTTGCGCGCAGATTTTGGTGAGATACACGCTCGATACGTCGCGGGAAAATTACCAGCAAGTGCTCGACGGTTCAGCGTTCGCCGTGTTCGTGAGAACAGAGAGCACCAGTCATTATTGGGATTGTTAGTATCGGTTGCAGTGCTTTGTTTGCTCGCGGCTTGATTGGACAAGCTATAGTCGTAGGGTTCGATGGGCGGTTAGCTCAGTGGTAGAGCACCGGCTTTACACGCCGGGTGTCACAGGTTCAAGTCCTGTACCGCCCACCATACTTGGTTTATCCGATGGCGTATCGGTGGTTTTGCTGAGCCGCACAACAGTCTTGACGGAGACATCAGCTCTTCATACCTGCGTAATCGGCGATGGGCACAAAATTTAGCAGCTGTTAGTCTCCTTCAGTCGTTGTGACGGAATGAGTTATAGTTTTAAGGAATGCGTGACTATTAGTTTCAAACACGCGGGGTCGTAGTTCAGTTGGTTAGAACGTCGGCCTGTCACGCCGAAGGTCGCGAGTTCGAGTCTCGTCGGCCCCGCCATTTTCGTTTAAATGGGCAGCTATTTGCTGCCCATTTTCTTTTTAATGTGTTCGATTTCTAATACAAGGGTTCTGTGATGTCGGGATTAAGGCCAGCGATCTTTCTTGATCGTGACGGCACTCTAAATGTTGATGCCGGTTACCTAGATCGTAGAGATCGATTGATATTATTTCCCTGGAGTGTTGAGTCCATCCGGTTATTGCGGCGGGCGGGTTATGCCGTGGTTATTGTAACTAATCAGAGTGGCGTTGCTCGTGGGATGATAGAAGAGTCTTTCGTGCAAGAGGTCTATCAGATTATCCAAGCTCAACTTGCCGATATCGGTGAAGAACTCGATGGTCACTACTATTGCCCACATGAGCCATCCGCATTGATCGAGGCGTTTCGTGTGGACTGTGAATGTCGTAAGCCAAAGCCGGGTATGGTCACGCGCGCAGCACGGGACCTTGGGTTGGACGTCAATAGATCTGTGGTTATTGGCGATAAGTGGAGCGATATTCGTCTTGCAAAGCAAACTGGCGCGCGTGGTGTACTTGTTCGGACTGGCTATGGTCGAAGTCAAGAGAAAAATCCCCAAGAGGGACTATCAGCGGATGTTGTAGTCGACACTCTGATGGATGCTGTGAATTGGATTTTGCGCTATCCAGTTCCTGCAATTCAGTAGAACTTTCCTACTGTGGTACGATGCCGGCAGGTATGCCTTTTCGAGAGATTGTTGGACACCGGGCGTTACTTGATGTCACAGCCAGGGCTCTTGTTCGCGACTCCCTCCCTCCCAGCTTATTGTTTGCAGGTCCAGAAGGTGTTGGAAAGCGGCTTGTTGCTCAGAGTATTGCTCAGGCCATGAATTGTTTAAGTCCGCATATTGGCTCAGGTTCAGACACGCTTGCGATAGACGGGTGTGGCACTTGTAGCGTATGTCATCGTATTGACCGAGGTGGATTCTCAGATTTCATTGTAGTCAGGCCGACCGAGACTGGGTCAAAAAATATTGAAAGTGAAACTGGGTCAATAAAAATCGATCAGTTGCGTCCTGTTCTTGACCAAGCAGGATATCGACCATTTGAAGCAAGGCGACGTGTTGTTGTGATTGATCAAGCCGAAAGGATGGCAGCTCCGGCACAGAGTGCTTTTCTCAAGAATCTTGAGGAGCCGCCACCCTCCACGCAATTTATTCTTGTGACGTCTCGCCCGGACATGTTGCTCATGACGGTTCGCTCAAGGTGTCCGCAACTACGCTTTGGATTCTTGACGGTAGATGAGATTGTCGACGTGCTCCTTAGGGATAAAGCCCTTGAGGAAAAGGTTTGTCGTGCCGCCGCAGCAACATCTGGAGGAAGTATTGGCCGGGCAATAAAGATAGCCACAGGTGAATTCTCGACTTCCCGTGACGCTGCTCTCGAATTCTTAGATGCCATTTCCTCGGCTCCTGATGTTCGCGGGAAAGTAACTTGTGCCAAGGCGCTTTCGACTGTGAAGGGAAAACGACGAACTCCTGCGGCGGACCGTCAAGAGCTTCGCTCGAGGCTGGAGTCGATGAGTGCCTTACTTCGTGACATTGAAGCAGTTACTACAGGGACAAGTATTCCCTTAGCAAACGCTGATGTTTCAGAGAAAATTCGAAAGATAGCCGGGAAGCTTGGCGGAGGCCGAAGTCGTCGTGGATTTTCGATTGTTCATCAAGCGATCGCTGCCGTGGATCAGAATGGAAGTTCTAAAGTTGTTGCTGATTGGGTCGCCTCCAGGCTGTGACTGTTTATGCGTTTGTTGATGAGGCGGTCGTTTATTGGGACGAGGTTCGTCCCGGTTGGTTGCGAAAGCCGTTTTCTGTTTAGAGGCGTTGACTTTGAATCAATCTAAGTTGTCGTCCCGACCACGGATCGGAATTACGCTCGGAGACCCCGCAGGTATCGGGCCAGAGATTGTGCGGAAAGCGGCCAGTTGTCAGGCGATCACTCAGGTGTGCCGGCCGGTTTTGTATGGCTCGGAGAGTATTACTGACGAATTTGTCGGCCGTGAGTCTGCCGAGTCGGGGATGTCATCTTACACGGCAGTTGAGAATGCCGTACGTGATGCGCTTGACGGAGTTATTGATGGAATTGCGACAGCACCGATTTCCAAGTCGGCATGGGCACTTGCTGGATTACCGTGGCGAGGGCATACGGAATGTCTCGGGGCATTAACCGGAGTAGACCACGTGCGGATGCTCTTTTATTCCAGTCGACTTACGGTTGTTTTGTCAACGGTCCATATGGCAATAGCAGATGTGTCAAGAATGTTGACCAAAGAATGTTTAAAGGTGACGATCGAGTTAACGCATAAAGAGCTTCCACATTTTGGTGTTGATCACCCGAGACTTGTTGTGTCTGGTCTCAACCCACATGCCGGTGAAGATGGATTAATGGGTGACGAAGAACGACGCGTAATCACTCCGGTTGTACGAGAGTGCCGACGTCTCGGCATTGATGTGTCTGGCCCGATATCGGGTGATACGGTGTTCCTGCGAGCGGCTGAAGGCGAGTTTGATGCCGTCATTGCCTGCTATCACGACCAAGGACTTATCCCTGTGAAACTGTTATCGTTTGGCAAGGCGGTCAATGTTACTCTTGGTTTGCCAATTGTTCGAACATCAGTTGATCATGGCACGGCATTTGATATTGCAGGTAAAGACCAAGCCGATCCGTCAAGTATGATTGCTGCGGTGCGGCTGGCCGCACAACTAGCCACGGCGAGAGCCGCGGCATTACGAGTCGACTAACAAACCGAGGACGATGCCGGATAGTTCGCCTGCCGAACGCCCGATAGCTGAGAACCGTAAGGCTCGCCACGAGTATCACATCTTCGATACCTACGAAGCTGGCATTGTCTTACTTGGGACTGAAGTGAAATCGATTCGAGAGGGCCGCGTAAATTTAAAAGACAGTTACGGACGCCTCGAAAAAGGGGAAGTGTTTCTCCACAATCTTCATGTCAGTCCTTATAGCCATCGTGGATATGCAGATCATGAACCGCTTCGGAGGCGGAAGCTTCTGTTGACTCGTCAGGAGATTCACAAGATCACGGTGAAAATATTAGAGCGAGGGTTTACTCTTGTGCCGGTGCGTATGTACTTCAAGCATGGGCTTGTCAAAGTACAGCTGGGCATTGCGAAAGGTAAGAAGTCGCACGATAAACGCGAAACTCTGAAACAGCGGCAAATTGATCGTGAAACTCGCGCGATGGTGAAGGAACGTTCTCGGTGAGGGTGCTTATAACTGGGGCGAACGGTCAGCTTGGTTCTACGTTTGTTCGTGTTTTTGACAAAAGCTACGAAGTGGTGGGGACTGTTCGAGGCGAACTCGATATTACGAACGATAGATCAGTTCGCGCAGCTGTTTCGGAAGTGCGTCCAGATGTGATCTTGAATTGTGCGGCTTATAACGAGGTTGATTCGGCGGAGCGTTGTGCCGAGACGGCTCTTGCCGTTAATGCTTTTGGCGTGCAGTCACTCGCCCTAATGGCGTCTGAATGTTATGCAACCCTGGTGCATTTTAGTACTGATTTTGTATTCGATGGGAACACGTCGGCACCATACTCGGAAGCAGACGTGCCGAACCCCCAAAGTGTTTATGCCGCCTCGAAATTGTTGGGAGAATGGTTTGCTGCGCAGACGCCTCGACATTATGTGATTCGCGTTGAAAGTCTTTTCGGCGGTGTTACTTCTTCAACTAATGATTCTCGTGGAAGCAGTCTTGATTTCTTAGCCGACGCACTGCTCAAAAACGAAACGGTTCGTGCATTCACCGACCGTGTTGTATCGCCAAGCTATGTTGAAGACGTCGCAGACGCAACAAGTGAAATATTGGCGCGGGAATTATCCAGTGGGTTGTATCACTGCGTCGGATCTGGGAGCGCGTCGTGGTTTGATATCGTGACCGCGTTAGCTTCTCAGCTCGAAACGGAGGCACAAATTCAACCGATCACGCTAGAGAATATAGATCTGCCAGCCAAGCGACCAAAGTTTAGTGCGCTTTCAAATAAAAAATTAGCTGATGCGGGTGTGGTGATTCCGTCCTGGAAAGATGCCGTTCGGCGGTATGTAACTGAACGTTTGGCATCCACTTCAAATTCTTAAGAGAACGTGCATCACGCCAGCGTGGCGTCGACTAGGTCGGCGATACGTTCGGCAATAGCGAGTGCTGCCGTTAGTCCAGGAGAATCGATACCGGCAGCGTGAATCAGTCGAGGTACTTGAGAATCTCGATCAATTTGAAAATCCGAGAAGGTTTTGTCTGCGGGAGCACATCGTGCTCGTATTCCACTCCCACCTTGTTTGAGCTGGTCGATTCTTAGTGACGGGAGAAAGCGAGAAGCTGCTCTGTGGAAGTGTTCAAGGGAATCTCGATGCGATTCGTAATCATCTTTCCGGTTTTGATAACGAGCTGTTGGTCCCAGTGTTACGGTTCCCCAAGTTGTCCGGGTTGCATGCACGCCAAGACCATGTCCACTGGAGTCTGGTAGCGGATAGACAAGGCCGCTAATGAGATTGTTGGCATCGGAAACTAATTCGGCGTAGTCTCCACGAACTGGATAGATTGTGAACGGGTTGCCACCGAAGATAGCGGAAACTTCATCTGCATAAAGGCCGCTAGCATTGACGACGGTACGAGCCATGATCGTTTCGTGCCCGGTCCGAACCTCAAGTTCATCGTTAGAATCAGAACCCCCCTCGAGTTGTGTGCTTGGCAGTAGTGCGACTTCTTGGGCGGTTGCTTGTTTAATAAGAGTGCGTATTAGTGACTCTGCCTCGACAATGCCCGTTGAAGGGGACCAGAGAGCAGCAGTCGCCTCTACATAAGGTTCTCGTTTGCGGATGAAAGCGCGGTCAACGATTTCCAGGTGTTCGACACCGTTCGAACGTCCCCGTGTCGCTAAATCTTCAAGGTCGGCAAGATTATTGCTATTTGCAACGATAAGTTTTCCGCAGCGATTATGAGGAATATCGTGTTTCTGACAAAAAGAATAAAGGCGTTCGTTTCCTTCCACACATAGTGTCGCCTTAAGAGAATCAGCTGGATAGTAAATACCGGCGTGGATAACTCCACTGTTGTGGGTGCTCCCGGCAAGACCGAAACGTTGTTCACGCTCTATAACACACGTCTCGTGACCCCTTCCGGCAACAGTACATGCTGCGGAAAGTCCCACAATCCCTCCACCGATAATTACGACGTCAATCGCCGCTCTGGATTTCGTCACTCTTATTCATTGATTGTGTCACGTGCCACCGATCCGTCATACTTCTTGGCCGTGTTAGAAGAATTATCTGAGAAAATAAATTCTAAGACTGTTCGTGCTGGGGTCATCGGTCTTGGTTACGTTGGGTTGCCACTTGCGGTCGAATTCGCGAAAGCCGGTGTAAAGGCAGTTGGATTTGACGTTGACTCCAGTAAAACCGACTCGATTTCACGAGGCAAATCTTACATTTCAGACATCGAAAGCGAAGTTGTATCAAGGGTCGTCAGCGATGGTACGTTAGTGGCAACGACAGATTTTTCTCTGCTTTCGGCTGTCGATACGATCAATATCTGTGTCCCGACGCCGCTCCGTAAGACGAAAGACCCTGACTTGTCTTATGTTGTGAAGGCGGCCGAGCAGATCGCTGCGCATCTCCGGCCTGGGCAGTTGGTAATTCTTGAGTCAACTACGTACCCTGGGACGGTAACTGAGGTCATCCAGCCAATGCTTGAGAAGCAGGGCCTAAAAGCTGGAACTGATTTTTTCTTGGCGTTTTCTCCTGAGCGTGTGGACCCGGGAAATGTCGATTGGATGACCCGAAATATTCCCAAGGTGGTTGGCGGGACTGACCCCCAGTCTACCGAAGTAGCTGTGGCGTTGTACAAACTTATTGTTGAAACAGTTGTCCCAGTATCGTCAACACGTGTTGCCGAGATGGTCAAACTGCTTGAAAACACATTTCGTGCAGTGAACATCGGCCTGGTTAATGAACTTGCACTCATGTGTAGAGATCTAGATGTTGATGTATGGGAAGTTATCGATGCGGCAAAAACAAAGCCATTTGGTTTCATGCCGTTTTACCCTGGACCTGGCCTTGGCGGGCACTGCATTCCCATTGATCCGTTTTATTTGAGTTGGAAGGCTCGCCAGAGCGGATTTGAAAGCCGTTTTATTGAATTGGCTGGTCACGTAAATGCATCGATGCCCCGCTATGTAGTTGAAAGGGTTGCTGAAGCATTAAACAGTCGAGAGCGGTCGGTTAGGGGTTCACGCGTACATCTTTGTGGGATGGCCTACAAGCCGAATGTGGGTGATGTTCGCGAATCTCCGAGTCTTGATATAGCGAATCTACTAATTCGCCAAGGTGCAATAGTGAGTTACAGCGATCCACATGTTGCAGTCGTGCGTGAAGCGGGTCTCGCACTTGATGAGGTGCCAATAACTCAAGCCTTAGAAGATGGTGTGGATGTCGCGGTGATAACGACCCACCACGATAAATTTGATTATGATCAGATAGTTCGTCTGTCTCCCGTAGTGGTTGACACACGTAATTGTTTGCGTGGAATTAAAGCTGACCATATCTTCCGTCTCTAAAAAATGTCGAAACGCGCTGTTATCACCGGTATTACTGGCCAAGATGGGTCTTATCTCGCTGAGTTACTGCTGAATAAGGGATACGAAGTTGTCGGCATTACTCGTCGATTGAGTGCCCCGAACCATTGGCGTATTGCACATCTTCAAGATCGTATTGAACTACGAACCGCAGATTTACTTGACCAACTCTCTCTTATTCGTGTGATTGAAGATGTACGTCCGCATGAGTTCTATAACCTTGCAGCAATGTCATTCGTACCTGCATCGTGGGATCAACCGATGCTTACGGGTGAGTACAACGCCCAAGGTGTTACGCGTGTAATGGAAGCCATTCGCCAAGTTGATACATCTATCAAGGTGTACCAAGCGTCATCAAGTGAGATGTTTGGCAAGGTTCGTGAAACGCCGCAGTCTGAATTAACGCCGTTCTACCCACGAAGTCCGTACGGAGTATCCAAGGTATTTGCCCATTACATAACAGTAAATTATCGTGAGAGTTATGATTTGTTTGCGGTGTCTGGGATTCTCTTTAACCATGAGTCCCCACGCCGTGGATTAGAGTTTGTAACTCGGAAGGTCACAAATGGTGTTGCAAGGATCAAATTAGGCCTGGCGGATTCGTTATCGCTTGGAAATCTGGATGCGCACCGAGATTGGGGTTTTGCTGGTGATTATGTGCGGGCAATGTGGGCTATGTTGCAGCGAGATAGTCCTGAGGACTACGTTATTGCCACCGGCTTGAGTCATTCAGTGCGTGACCTAGTGGCTGCGGCGTTTACGCATGTTGGCCTTGAATGGCAGGATTACGTGCGAACAAGTTCCACATTGTTGCGTCCCGCCGAAGTAGAACATTTAATTGGTGATTCTTCGAAAGCGAACTCAGATTTTGGGTGGAAGCCGTCAATTGATTTTTCGGGTCTGGTGAAGATGATGGTTGACGCAGATATGGACCGGGTCAAGAGTCACGTTACCGCTGTTTAGACAAGAATGAATCATGGATCACTTTGGTAAGAAAGACGATTCCATTGCGAATTCAAGTCGAATGGTTGTTAAGGTTCGCACCGTTCTCGAAACAAGTATTGTTTTCCATGTTGTAGTTCGCATTGTTTCTAGCGTGCTAGGGAGTGTGACTTACCGTGCAATAAGAAATGTAGCCTGTTCGTTGGCACGTGTGGAGCGTGGCTTACAGGGTTCCTTACCTGCTGTTCGGCGCCTTGAGGACGACCGATTGATGGTTTCGATTGCGAATCGCAGTGTTGTGGTTCGAACGTTAGAGTGGCTAATTGTTGTGCCGGTGATCGCATGGCGTGGTTGCCGTTTAGGTTTTCTCGGTGATTTCTTATCTCAACTAGGACTTTCTGACCGGGTGCGACTCGCTGGTGTGTTGTTAAGCGCAGCGCTAGTTTCACAAGCCATAGCCGTGTCCGTGGCAGGTGTTTCAATACAAATCTTGGGTTGGGGCGCTCGTTGTGGTTTGGCTGTCATTTGTCTTCTCTTCTATTTTCGACCTCATTTAGTAGCCACAGCGTGGACCGCACGCTGGAATGCAGGTGCTCGATCGGTTCTGAAGAATTAGATAAGGAATTCTGGTTGTTTTTTCTATCAAGTTCCCGGATCTAGGCCAGGCACTGTTGTACATTTTCATTTTGAATCTATTCAGACCAATTCTTGACAACTCTTGTTTATGAACTAATAATCAGTATGTTCAATTTGTGAACGCATCTGTTTTGGTCGGTGTTTTCTTGCACAGTTCCCACAGTGGGCTGTAAGTGACGGGCACGGAGTGCCTTTGCTCGTAGCTTTTGACTCAGTCTACGACTAACAACAAAATCGGCTAATCAAAGCTAGCGACAGACAATTATGAAACTTGAAGAACGACGAGAACTAGCTGTTCTTGAAGCAATTGAGCGAGACGAACAGATTACCCAGCGTAGTCTGGCGTCTGCGCTTGGCATCGCTCTCGGTCTGGCCAATTTGTACTTAAAGCGATTGGTGCGGAAGGGCTACATTAAGTGCGTCAATGTTCGGTCTAATAGATTGCTGTATCTCATCACACCGAACGGTATTGTTGAAAAATCACGTTTGACATATGAATTCATCGACTATTCGTTAGATCTTTATCGTGGTGTGAGGCAGAACCTGAAAGCGCTACTTGAACCGCTTGTTCAAGCAGGACTAACGAATATTGCGATATACGGGACTGGAGAAGCCGCCGAACTAGCCTATCTGTCTTTGCGGGAGCAGGGTATTGAGCCTGTAGCAATTTTTGACACGGTTTCAGGTGGTCGTTTTCTTGGAATGACCACACGGTCGGTAGCCGATCTCGATGCGACGAATTATGATCGCATCATTGTAGCGTCGCTCGATAATGGAGAGGCGATAAGAGATGAACTCGTGTCCTGTGGTGTCCAAAAGAATAGTATTCTCCTGCTGCTAAATAAACTCGGAAAGACCGTGTCAATTAGCACTGAAGGTCGAGAACGTGCTCGAAAACGCACATAGAACAGTGTGGTCACTTGTGATCATGGAGTGATGAGATAATGGCGAATGCGCGTCGAAAGTTGTTGCTTGGGCTTTGTGTGTCGTTGTTTGTAACGGTCTCGTTGTTCGCAATGTTGCTTGCCGTCGATGTTTACCTGCATTACAGGCATGAGATGAATGCTGGTCTTAATGTTTGGGGGTACCGGGGACCGGTACTTGATGGGAAGGGAGATGACGAGCGTCGGATTGCTGTCGTTGGTGGAAGTACAGCGTTTGGATACGGAGTGTCATGGCCAGATGCGATCCCAGCGCTTCTTGAAGAAAAACTGAATGATGTCGAGCGGAGTGGTATGACGTACACTGCTGCTAACCTTGCGTATAACAATGAAGGCGCATATTCGTTTAAGTACACACTTCGTGATTATGCATACCTCGACTACGACCTCGCCATTTTGTATACGGGCTATAACGATCTATCAAATGATGGAAACAGACAGGTGTTTAGGCATGAGTCACCCGTTTTTACGCTGACCGGGTACATGCCGATCTTTCCTGTTATCTTTTCTGAAAAGGCGATGGTGCTTCGTTATGGCGGTGATCTTGAAGCCGCTTATCGAGACGAGAAGACCGTTTTTACACCGAATCCTCGCGACCGGATTTCAGCAACAGCTCTCGAAACTGCAGTGCGTGTAACTAAGTCGCTTGAACAGCAGCTAGGCCGACTAACGGTAACAGACCCATTAAATTCCGCGACGACAACAGCGTCGTGTGATGTTGGTTGGAAGGCTTATTGTGAGCAGGTGACACTGGCGGTTGACCAGGTGCTCGCTGACGGGAAGCGCGTAATTGTTGTTACGCAGCCATACATGACTGATAGTCATGTAGAACAGCAAGGCAATCTAATTGCAATGCTTAACCGTTCCTATGGGAATAACGGTAATGTGCGCCATGTCAATTTGGGAGAGGCACTTTCTCTTAATGATCTTACATTCGCCTGGGACGGCATGCATTTAACGGCAGCTGGAAATGATCTAGTGGCGACAAGACTCGTTGCGCCAGTGTTGTCTATGTGGCAATGAGCTTGACGAAGTGTCTGTTAGCTCTTCTAGGGCGCTATTAATAACGTTATATTTTTAGTTTGTTTCGTTGTTTTAAATTGATAGTTCCGAAGTTCTTAATCATTGACTCAGTAACGTTGGTGCATCTTGTGGTGTTCCGTTGGTCCCGGTTTGCATGTACCAAATCGGTGTTCTGCCCGTGTTCTGAACGTGGGACAACACGACTAAGATGAGGCACGGTTCTTCTACTCGTAGCGCGATTTTGTATCTTTCGTACGACGGAATACTTGAGCCGTTGGGTGAGTCTCAGGTCCTAAATTACTTGGAGCGGTTGTCAGCGGATTATGATATTTCGCTGATTTCATTTGAAAAACCGAGTGATACATCCGAAGAAAATAGGTTTCTCAAGTTCAAAACAAGACTTGAGGAAGGCGGCATCCGTTGGTACCCACTTCGGTACCACAAGACGCCTCCCGTTATTTCGACGGCTTACGATGTCGCTCGCGCCTGGTGGCACGCGTGGCGGTGGCGGAGACGCAACCAGTTTGGTATCGCCCATGCACGGGGCTACGTGGCCGGATTGGTGGCATTGTTGGTCAAACGAACGGGTCGTATTCGATTTCTTTTTGATATGAGAGGGTTTTGGCCAGAAGAAAAAATTGAAGCTGGACACTGGACCGCCAGTAGTATGTCCTACCGCGCGGCCAAATGGTGCGAACGTCGGTTCTTTGAGCGGTCTGATGCCATTGTGTCGCTGACTAATGCCGGTGTTCGTCAATTCAAGACATTGGGGTATCAGGTCGATTCGGACGTGCCGGTGAAAGTAATTCCCACTTGTGTCGACATGCACCGGTTTTGTTCTGAAACGAGAGACCAGAGTTTGATTGAGTCGCTCGGACTGTCAGGATGCACTGTGATTGGCTGTGTCGGCACGATGAGTGGTTGGTACCTCAGACAGGACATGCTGACGTATCTTGCATTTTGTTCGTCCCAACTCGCCAATGTCAAAGTGCTGGTGGTGACACGAGAAGACCATGAGCAACTACAAACTGATGCAGAATTAGCGGGACTTGATGCACGTCGCCTTGTAATTGTGCGGGCGACGTTTGAAGAGATGCCTTCATTTATACGCTTAATGGACTGTGGTTTGTTTTTTATCCGATCGTCCTTTTCAAAAAAAGGTTCAGCAGCTACGAAACTTGGTGAGTTTCTTGCGTGTGGTGTGCCAGTAGTTATTAACGCTGGTGTTGGCGACTCAGACCGTATCGTTAGACAGGGTCGGGCCGGTGTTGTGTTGCCCGATATGACCCGGGAATCTTTTGAAGAGTCAATGGAATCGGTTCACGCTATGCTCAGCGATTCGGATACGCGACATCGATGTCGTCACACAGCCGAAGATATCTTTGATCTTGACCAAGGGGTGAGAGCCTATAAAAACCTCTATGACCAACTAGTCCCGGAGAGTCATGTTAATTAGTTTCGAACATAAGTGTTGTAGCGTCGACGTTCGTGTATGTCGTGTTGGTTGTCATTTTGTTGCTATGACTACAAAGTGTGTCGAAGCCTGTATCACTAGGATTGGAAGTCGAGGGTGACGGAACCGTTGGTCTCGCTATGTGTGCCGACGAGGAATCGTGCAGGAGGGCTTGCGCGTGGCTTGGCGAGTACATGTGGGCAAGATTATGAACGGTTGGAAATCTTAATTAGCGATAACGCCTCAGATGACCATACGGAACGTGTGTGTCGAGAGATGGCCGCTACCGATAACCGCATCCGGTACATAAGACAGCCTGAGAACATTGGCTTGTATGGCAACCACAATTTCTGCTTAGACGAAAGTCGAGGAGAGTTCATTTGTTTTTTTCATGATCATGATGACCGCGATCGTTCTATTGTCAGCCGTTATGTACGTTTTATGCAGGAGCATCCGACCGTTGGTGTGGTCTGTTCAGACTGGAATGTTGTTAATGAGGGGGGGCAGTGCCTTGATTCTCGTGATCGACAGGTGCCTTCTGTAGTTTCTGGACTGGATTACATTTCTCGAACGTTTTCGTCAGGACGTTCAAGTCTCAATACGCCGGGATCAATGATTCGAAAAAGTGCACTTGGAAATATTCGGTTTGATGAAAATGCGCCAATTGGTTTTGGAGATTTCATCATTTGGTTTCAGATTGCTGAGCAATATGCGATTGGTCACATTAATGAGCGATTGTGGGAATGCCTACAGGACCAACAGTCCGAAAGTGCGAGAACGATTGAATCGCTCACGCGGGACTACTACGCCAACATGACGAAGTACTGTGATGACCACTTGGCCCGCTGGCCTGCGCATAGCGCCTATGTGCGTAGGTGGCGCGCTGCGGTGCCACGGTATCTCTTTTGGGCGTTGATGTATGAACTAGGTCTTTATTTCAGATACGCGGACGACCAGGCATCTGAATCAGAATCAGGAGAGAAGACCCTGTTTGAGATCTTTGATTATCGATTGAGTGATGAGCAGTTCAATAATGCGATAACGAAGCTTCGAACCTACCGGACCGGCCCACTGCAACACACAGCGTTTGCGGTTGTGCATTTGTTGATCCGTATGAAATTGACGCAACCGTTGGCATGGGCCACTCGGCATCACGCATCATTTCGATCGATTTTGCGTTTACAGTGAAAATTAAGTTATACCGGAAGCGTTCGTTACGATGGGTATTATCGTTTGCTGGCATGGTGCTTGTAACTGTGCTCGTTGCTACATGGCCAGTGGAAACCCGTCAAGGCGTTAATTTCGTTGTTTCCACATATACGATGCCACTCTATCTAAAGGTATTCGAGTTTATTGATCGTTCGGCTCACTATGAGCAATTGGCGGATACGATTACTGACGGCGTACGACCTGATAGTGCGAAAGTCGAGCGGTTATTCCAATGGACAGTGAAGAATATTCAGCCGACACCAGACGGATGGCCAGTTATAGATGATCACATTTTAAATATCATTGTTCGTGGTCACGGGTTGGCTGACCAACGTGCAGATGTATTTACTACGTTGACTACCTATGCAGGCATGCCTGCGTTTTGGGTGTCACTGCCGCAGCACTCAGATACGCAAATCTTACTTTCTTTTGTGTTTGTTAACGATCGGTGGGTTGTGGCTGATGTCGCAAGTGGGTTTCAATTTCGAAATGTTCACGGAGACCTTGCGATGCTTAGTGAGCTGTTGGCGCAGCCTGCACAGATTCAAAAGTATGCTGCTGGGCTAACAGTTAAAGACGTTCCTTATGCAAAAGTATTAAGTGGGTTGGAAATGCCAAAGCCTCCGAGTCCCCTCCGTGCTGAACTTCAAATGCCGCTCAAACGATTGCTTCATGAGGCCAGTACGATTCTGAACGGAAATTGATGATGAACCTGACTGACAAGACTGTTTTGGTGACCGGAGGCACTGGGTCCTTCGGACGAATGTTTACAAAGACAATTCTCGGGCGTTATCGCCCGAAGCGATTAATAATTTTTAGTCGAGATGAATTGAAACAGTCAGAGATGGCGCGGGATTTATCTGATTCCTGCCTACGGTATTTTATTGGAGATGTCAGAGATATTGACCGCTTAAGACGTGCGCTTCAGGGGGTCGACGTAGTGGTACATGCGGCAGCAATGAAGCAAGTTCCAGCGTGCGAATACAACCCATTTGAAGCTGTCAAGACGAACGTAATGGGTGCAGCAAATGTGATAGAAGCATCTATTGATGCAGGCGTTGAGAACGTAGTCGCTCTAAGTACCGATAAGGCCGCAAATCCAATCAATTTGTACGGTGCAACCAAGTTGTGTGCGGAAAAATTATTTGTACAGGGGAACTCATATTCAGGTTCTGGTGGCACCTCGTTTTCGTGCGTACGATACGGGAATGTGGTTGGAAGTCGAGGGAGTGTTGTCCCTATCTTTCTTGAGCAACGTGCAAGTAAGAACGTGACCGTGACCGATGAGCGTATGACGAGGTTTTGGATCACGTTACAGCAGGGGGTCGATTGTGTGCTTCGTTGCTTGGACATTATGTGCGGGGGCGAGATCTTCGTTCCGAAGATTCCAAGTATGCGAATTATGGATTTAGTTGGGGCTGTAGCGCCAGGTTGTCAGGTTGCATTTACGGGTCTACGACCAGGCGAAAAGGTGCATGAAGTTTTAGTTTCTGAAGATGAGGCCCACCATACAGTAGAACTTGAAGATCTTTATGTTATTAAACCGACCCACCCGTGGTGGTCGTCCGAACATTGGTCGGATGTTCCTTTAGTAAAGCAGGGTTTCAGATTTACGAGCGATGCCAATGAAAACTGGCTTTCGGCTGAGGAATTGAAGTCATTGCTACCATGAACTTTCTGTCTACTTCAACGGACCTTGCATTATTTGGTGGTGAGCCTGTTAGAAGTGATCTGCTTCCGTATGGCCGTCAAAGTTTGACGGAGGATGATCTTCAGGCAGTGCTCGATGTTCTACGTTCGGATTGGATTACAACTGGGCCTAAGATCGATGAGTTTGAGGAGGTATTTGCGGCGTATGTTGGAGCGAAGTATGCCGTGAGCTTTAGCTCAGGAACGGCGGCGCTTCACGGTGCTGTAGTCGCGGCAGGAGTCGAACGTGGACACGAGGTCATCACGACACCCTTGACATTTTGTGCGACGGCGAACAGCGTGTTGTACCAACAGGCTATACCGAAATTTGCCGATGTCACAGAAGACACATTAACGCTTGATCCGTCTCAGGTAGAACGCCTCATTTCTTCCGAGACGAAAGCGATCCTTCCTGTTGATTATGCAGGACATCCGGCAGAGCTTGACGAGCTTCATTTGTTAGCCGATCGCGAAGGCGTTGTAGTGATTGAAGATGCGGCACATGCGTTGGGGGGCCGTTATCGCGGTCGATCCGTTGGTTCAATTAGCCATATGACGGTGTTTAGTTTCCATCCAGTTAAGCATCTAACAACGGGTGAAGGTGGAATGGTGACGACGGATAATGAGGCTTTTGCTCGCCAGCTTCGTAGCTTTCGTAATCATGGAATTGAAGCAGATGTTCGTGCGCGGAAAACAACCGGTCAGTGGTATTACGAAATGAACACCTTGGGCTATAACTATCGACTAACTGATATTGGTTGTGCTCTTGGGTTATCGCAGATGCCTCGCCTCAACAAAAACATTGAGCGTCGACGAGAGATTGCGGCGCTTTATAGAGAGCACTTTCAGGGGTGGGATGCTTTATGCCTTCCGTTTGTTCGAGCAGACAGTGACTCCTCATGGCACCTGTATCCAGTGCGCATTAATCTGAAGGTTGTGCGAGGCTCACGAGATGAGATATTTCAGGCGCTCCGTGCAGAAGGAATTGGTGTAAATGTGCATTACATTCCTGTTTATCTTCACCCGTACTACCAAGAGCGATTTGACGGTCAAGATACATCCTGTCCGGTTGCCGAACGGTCGTACAAAGAGCTAATTAGTCTACCGATGTTTCAGTCGATGACTGATGAAGATGTTCAAGATGTAGTGACAGCTGTAGGCAAAGTAATTCAATATTTTTCGTGACGTTACATTTTGTGGTGTCGAGTTGCCAACTACAGACGTAGCGTCATGTGCTCTTAACCCAGTCGGTCAAAACGTTATTTGGCCTAATCATGTTCGTAGTAGTGGGAGAGCGGTCGATAAATTAGAGATTTAGGTTGTCGTGCTGTTTGTAGAATTTCTGTTCCGGACGCACAGATGTATTGAGAGACATGGGGAATATGAAGGCTGTTGATATTGACGGTAAATTGATTGGCTGTGGTTCGCCTTGCTTTGTTATCGCTGAAGCAGGAAGTAATCACAATGGCGATCTTGATTTAGCCTGTAGGCAAATTGACATAGCTGCTCGTTGTGGCGCCGACGCAATTAAGTATCAGGTGTTTCGTGCCAGGCATATGTATCCAAAGAATGCTGGTATCAGTAATTATTTGAAGTCATCGAAAGCAATTTACGATGTCATTTCTGAAATGGAAATGCCTTATGAATGGATTCCCATTCTTTCGGAATATTCAAAAAAGAACGGTTTAATTTTTTTTGCATCAGTGTTCGATGAAGAGTCAGTCGAACGAGTTGCTTCTTATGTGCCAGCGTTCAAAATTTCTTCGTACGAGATGACACACGTTCCGCTAATTGAATATGTATGTAAACAAGGGAAGCCAGTGGTTATTTCAACCGGAGCGGCGACGCTAGAAGAGGTTGAGGAAACGGTTGAAGTGTGTCGTCGGGCCGGCAATGAAGACCTAATACTGTTGCAATGCACAGCCTCATACCCGGCAACTCTCCAGGCATTAAATATTCGTGCGATGACGACTCTTGCGGAACGCTTTAATGTGCCTGTTGGATTATCAGATCATTCGCGTGATCCGATCGTGGGCCCAGTAACTGCGGTGGCGTGCGGAGCATCTGTTATTGAGAAGCATTTTACTTTGAGTAATGAATTACCTGGTCCTGATCATGCATTTGCGGTTGAGCCACATGAATTATCTTTGATGGTGGAAAAGATACGAGGTGTTGAGCAAGCATTGGGAGTGGGACAAAAATCAACCGGGGTTGTTGAAGAAGAACTTCGTTCATTTGCTCGCAGAAGCATTTTTTCCGTTTCGGATATTGGCGAAGGCAAATTATTTACAGTGGATAACATCGCTGTGCTCAGGTGTGGAAACAATCAGCACGGTTTGCCTCCGCGTGATTACCATGGATTGCTTGGTCGTAAGGCGGCACGATTTATTCCTGCTGATACAGGCATCCAGTCTAATGACGTCGACTGATAAGTCCCCTGTAGTGATACTTCGCTTGGTAGAGCCGAAGGATCGGGAGATTCTTTGGGAATGGGTGAATGATCCGGGTGTGCGCGAGGCCTCTTTTCAAGGCGATTCGATTTCGTGGGACATGCACAAAGCATGGTTTGATTCCCGGTTGCGAGATAGCAGTTGTCATTTTTATATGGCTGTCAATATGGATGGGATGCCGATTGGACAAATTCGGTTCGAGAGAGAGGGTAAGTCGTCGCAGGAGGTTACGATCAGTATCAGTCTTGACAGGAATTGTCGTGGTGTAGGGGTCGGTGTTACGGTGCTGAAGTTGGGCTGTGGCTTGTATCGAGATCGTGAAGGGCGAAAGCTTCCACTAGTTGGTTATGTAAAGCAGAACAATGTGCCCTCGATGAAATTGTTTGAATCCGCTGGTTTTGTTCATGACGGCTTTGTTCGAAAAAACAACTGCAAAGCTGTTCGCTGGATTTTGCCGCAGTTGTAGTTCTTGCGCGATGGGTATTCCGTGAAAAACGATGCTTTTCTGATTCGTGTTGATGCTGGGCATGGAATAGGACTTGGACATCTGCATCGGTGTTTGGCGCTAGCCGAAGCGATTTATCAACGAGGGGCACGAGTTGTATTTTTATTGTCTGCTTCAGAGGGCGATGTTGGGCGTATTAAGCGGTCGAAGTTTTGTTGTGAGTCGATCGGAAATCTTGGGCGAGGAGGGGTAGAGGATTGCGAGCGCACAAAATTCAGTGCCAGAAATTATGAATGTCGGACAATCGTTATCGATTCATATGCCGTTAACAATGAGTTTATAGAGAAGCTTCGGAACAGTGGGTTTCGGGTAGTTGTCATTAACGATGATACGGATGCGCCAAGTAGTGCACACGTTGTTGTCAATGGAGGTGCACATGCTCAGCAACTGCTGTATAAATCAGTCGAAGGCGACACGAAGTTTTTGCTTGGTCCCCGGTACGCGCTTTTACGACAGCAGTTTTGGAACGTATCAACCAAAGAGATTCGTCGTGCCGTAAACAACGTGTTGTTATGTGTGGGTGGTGACGATTCACTTGGTGTGATGCCTCAGCTTGTACGACAACTTGATGCTGTTATCGATAAGAAGTGCAGGTTTAATGTTGTTATCGGCCCATATTCCGTGAATCGTGATGAAATAGAACAAATTGTTTTACCTACTTCTCGAGAACTTAGGCTTGTTCTTGAGTCTGAAGATTTATTCGAGTTGATGATTACTAATGATGTTGCTGTAACTGCCGGCGGCCAAACTGCGTATGAACTTGTAGCAACAGGCACACCGTTGCTGGCTGTTGCTTTGTTTGATAATCAACGTCTTGGAGTGCGAGCGTTGGCGGATGCCGGGGCACTGTTGTTTTCAGAATTGTCTGAATCAGAGCAGTTACCGAATGATCTGTTCAGAATGTTTGCGGTTCTTGTAAGTGACGCGAGTCTACGGCAACGTTTGAGCCGTGTAGCCCAGTCAACAATCGATGGAATGGGAGCACAGCGAGTCGCCGAAGCGTTAGTTGTTACCTAGCTAGGCGAACTTTGACGTTTATCGTATGAGACCTACCGAGTTACTCCGTTGGTTTGTTGGCATTGTCCAATTGTTGTGAGTTGCGGACAGTTAATAAGGGAGAATTAACCGTGAAACATAATGATGTAGCAATCTGGTCATGTAGTCGATTGGCTAGCAGTCGGTGTCCTAATAAGATGATCCGTCCGTTTCATAACACTACCCTTACAGACATTTTCTTATCTAAACTCGCTGGTCTTGATCAGAATACGTTTTTTGCGGGCTATGAAGATGTGTTTGAAAATATGTGCGCAAAACATAAAGTTCCCTTTGTAAAACGTACTCGACACTCAGCGCTTATTGATGAACCCGCCAAGGAAATCTATTCATTTATCGACGATCAACCCTACGATTATTTCTTGCAAGTTAATGCATGCACGCCATTTCTTCGTTCTAAGTCGATTGTTGATTTTCTAGACTCTTGTGTGAGTGATCGACGACCGGCATTTGGAGTATTTCGAGCAAAGAACTACTTCGTTAGATTAGATGGGTCTCCTATTAATTTTGATGTAGACCTCACCACGATTAACACCAAAGCAGTTTCACCTGTCTATGAATTTGGACACGTATTTTACTTTTTCAGTAAGGAACATTTTCTTCGAACAGGCTGGTACTGGGATTGGAGTGATGTTCGCTATATCGAAATTCCGAGCGGATTGGAGACATTCGACATCGATACAGAGGAAGAATTTTTCATGGCTGAATCCATTTGGAAAGATGTTGGTAGATCCGTTAGGTGACTACCGGCACCACTAGTTTTCTAATGGCCGATCGCACTATATCAGTTGTGTCCGTGTGGTACAACCAAGTCGAATACCTGCCGAAATTTGTCGACTGTTTGTTACACCAATCGTGTCAAAATTTTGAAGCGATATTTGTCGATGATGGATCGGCTGATGGTCTCGGTGCGGCAATTGAGGCGACTTGTGAAGAGGTCGGACTGGATTGGGTTTACATACGTCGTCCTGATAGAGGTTTTACGTTAAATAGCAGTCGGAATGACGGTCTTGGTGTTGCGAGATCAAATCGTGTCTTGTTGTTGGATGGCGACATGTTGCCATCATCGACATTAATTGAACGTCACGTTTCGAATCTAGACAATGGTGTTCAATGTAGCGTCGGTAGTCGTATCCGGTCGCCTCATCTCGGTGTGGCATCTGATGAGCGTTACCATGTGTTTCAGGATGGTAGTTGGTCTGAGAAACCTTTTTTGTATGCGTTCGGTTGCAACCTAGCTCTTGACAAGAAATTTTTAGATCAACACGGACTTAGATTCGACGAGTCATTCGATGGCCTATATGGTATGGACGATATCGATTTTGCCTATCGCTGTCATGAGTCAGGAGCAATGTTTGCCTACGATGTATACGCTTCGGCAACACATGTTCCTGTTGACCATCCAGATGTGAACAAGCTCAGCCAATCACTTGTAAATTATGAACGATTCAGAAGCTACCATTTCACTGCTGGTATCGTACAGTCGGGGCCAGTGTTTTTTGAGCACAAATATAATGCGGAGCTTTACCGACAAATTATAGGAGGAGACGTGGGCACTGGAAGTCACGTTGTACGGATTTCGTCAGCACCTAATGCGACAAAAGGTGCACCGGTTGTCAAGGATATAGGTCACGGGAAACCGACTTTTATTATTGCTGAGGCCGGACTCAACCATAATGGCAGTTTTGACATTGCTAAGCGAATGATCGAGATTGCTGCACTAGCGGGTGCTGATTGTGTCAAATTTCAGCGTCGCGATGTTGACCAAATGGCGACCAGTGAAGTGTATGACACGACACCGTCACCCTTTAAAGAATTAGGTGAGACCTATCGAGAGGTTCGTGAGCGACATGAATTAACCCTTGATGAGTTTGCCAAACTCAAAGAAATCACCGAGCAGCATGGTCTGGTCTTTATGATTACCCCGTTTGACCTGCAGTCAGTCGACGTGTGTGAACAACTCGAAGTAGGGTGCTATAAAGTCGCGAGTCATTCAATGACAGACTTACCGATGCTTCGCCGCGTTGCAGAAACGAAAAAACCATTATTTTTATCGACTGGCATGTCGACGGCCGATGAGGTTGACCTTTCAGTTGACGAAATTCGTAAATGCCACAATGACTTTGTTCTTATGCACTGCGTTTCTTCCTATCCACAGAAAGATGAGGATACGAAAATGTCACTCGTCGACTATCTTCGCGATCGATATAACTGTCTTGTCGGTTACTCTGGTCACGAAGAGGGAACGGTTGTTTCAGCAGCGGCAGTATTTAAGAATGTTACCGCGATTGAGCGACATTTTACTTTAGACAAGAAAATGGTCGGGTTCGATCACGGATTGTCACTATCTCCGCAAGAATTATTAACCTTATGTCAAGATATCCGAACCATCGAAAAAGCGATCGGGACACCAGAAAAACGAGTGTTGGCTAGTGAGCAAGTGTCACGAGATTCCTATCGTCGTTCATTAGTCAGTGTTCGTTCTCTCATGAAGGGACACGTGTTGGTCGAAACAGATGTCACTGTTAAGGAGCCGGGTAATGGCATTCCACCGTATGCCATTTCTCGCTACGTAGGCCGAAAGCTGGCACTGGATGTTGGGCCGGATGTGACTTTAGTCGACCAACATTTCGAAGGTAGTGGCTCAAGTGGCGCATGACAAGGTCCTCTGTGGTAAAAGGTCGACCTTAATATCTTAGGGTGGGGGTGACAGCGGCGTACCCAGTAATGTGTCCTTGGTCTGAGGGTTGGTGATCACGCGCCATATTTGTACCGTAGCGAGATTCGATTGATTTAATTCCTTCGTTCAATATTGTTGATAGTTATGGATGTTGTGCGGGCAGCTGTTTTTCTTTCAGTTGAGCGAACCGTCTTGCGGAGCGTTTAGTGAAAATTGTTGTTTGTGCAGGATTGCTATAAAGAGTGTTGGTGACTCCGAATTGACATCGTCCTATTCCGGTGCCTTCCAGTGGCTTTTGAGGCGTTATGCCAAACGCCATGTAGGGATGTTGCTGTTGGTCGTGGTGTTCACCGTAGTGTCTAACGCTATGACGGTGATACAGCCGATGATTTTGGCTGCGTTGCTAGCGAATATTATTGGTTCTGCTACACAGGAAATTCCAAATAGTGCGGCGCTTTTTGATCTAAATGTTCTCGGTGCAAGGATAACGGAGTGGATTTCTGATTCGGGTCAGCGAGATACCGATCAGGTTGTTCTGTTGTTTGGCTTACTATTTCTCGCTCAGGCAATGACTGCAGCGATGTTGACCTATGTTGCTGAATGTGGGGCTCATTGGCTTCAGGTGCGATACTCAAAATTAATCCAATCCGATTTGATTGCTCATCTGTTCAGTCAAGATATTACGTTTTTCTCGAATCAGAAGTCTGGAGCATTAATTTCTCGGGTGACAAGAGATGCCTCTACTTCGGCTTTGGGGCTTAGTGGACTGATTCGAGCACTACTTAATTGCATAGTCCAAATCGGGTTTTATGCAGTCTACTTGTTCAGCACAAATATTTGGTTGACGCTCGGAGCTTTATTGCTATTGGCGATGCAGTTTGGATTGACGGGTTTGATGAGACGGCCTATCCAGAGACTTGTGCGACGTGAGACTGATGCGGCAGCGAACTTTTCAACAGCCCTACAAGAATCATTCGTTGGAATTCGGGTAACAAAGTCGTTCGGCATCAATGACTTTGAGATGTCAAAGTTAAAGGAAACTCTTGAACAGTTAGCAACTTCGATGTTCAGAAAAGCATGGACCTTGGCACTTGAGGTGCCTCTCCGATCCATTCTTGACGCGATAGCCATTCTTGGTGTGTTTGCAATTGCGCTCCAACAGATGAACGCTGGCATTCTAAGTTTTGAAGGCTTCCTACTGTTCACTTATGTTGGGCGTTTACTCATTACGCCGATTAACCACATGGGGACGAACACGCTCTGGATTGAGTCGATTAAAGCGTCGTACGGGCGAATTAATGAACTGATGTCGACTCGCTCCTCTATCGTCGATGGAGTGGTAGTTAAGAATGGTTTTGATCAGGTATTGGTGTTTAAGGATGTGTCATTTTCTTATGGCGGACATGTCGCGTTACGAAATATAAACATTGAGATAAAAAAGGATGAATTTGTTGCACTTGTTGGACCGAGTGGCAGTGGTAAGTCGACGCTTACTGATTTGATTCTCAGAATGCACGATCCAAGTACCGGAGAAATCAGGATTGATGGTATCAATTTAAAAGATACCCGAATGAAAGAGTACTTACATACTTATGGTGTGGTACCACAAGAGTCGATTCTCTTCCACGATACAATTCGGGAAAATATTCGATACGGTCGCGAGTATGTCAGCGAATCTGATATTGAGAAAGCGGCACAGATTGCAAATGCACACGATTTCATCATGCAACTCCCAGATCAGTACGATACTGTGGTTGGTGATAGAGGGATACGGTTGTCTGGTGGAGAGCGTCAACGTGTTGCGATCGCGAGAGCAGTGGCGCATAAACCGAAGGTTCTGATTTTTGACGAAGCCACTAGTTCGCTCGATGCAGCATCAGAACAGGCTGTACAGGATGCTATTGATAGTCTTGTCACGAAAACGACAGCGATTGTAATTGCTCATCGCTTGTCAACAGTGACAAATGCTGATCGCATTATCGTATTGAATCAGGGTGAAGTGGAAGCTGTTGGGACAAGTGAAGAGTTACTTGAGACCAGTTCAACTTATCGGGCCTTGCATGGCAATCAGTTTGAGACTTAGACGCTGTGGATAGCACGTATTGAGTGTTTCGATGACAAACAAACATGACAGTGGTGAAGCTAGAAACGAATCTGAGCGAGGGCGGGCGTCTAATGGTCGTGATGACATTACGGATCCAGGTAATCGATGGCAGTTCGATGAAAAAGTCACGCAGGTGTTCGATGATATGTTGGAGCGCTCAATTCCACAGTACGAAGTTATGCGTCGGGCGGTAACGAACGTGGCCTTTCGCTATATGCAACCAACGACAGCTATCTTAGATCTCGGGACGAGCCGAGGTGAGGTGTTGGCCGCACTTTTAGCTCATGGCCATGGAGATTCTCGTTTTCTTGGAATCGAGGTCAGTGAGCCTATGTTAGTGGCTTGTCGAGAGCGGTTCAAAGAGTCGATTGAGACAGGTGTGGTTGAGATTAGAAAAATGGATTTGAGGACGGAGTACCCTGACGTTATGGCTAGTGTAACGACATCCGTCCTGACACTACAGTTCCTACCATTAGAGTGTCGACAGCAGGTGATAACGAATGTTTACGACCACACAATTAATGGCGGTGCGTTTATCTTAGTCGAAAAGGTTTTGGGATGTACTTCAGAGATAGACAGTCTCATGGTCGATGAATATTACAAGCTCAAGCTCAAGAATGGTTACAGCATGGAACAAATCGAGCGAAAACGACTTTCACTTGAGGGGGCCCTTGTACCAGTAACCGCGTCGTGGAATGAGGATTTGTTACGGATGGCAGGCTTTCGAAAGATCGATTGCTTTTGGAGGTGGATGAACTTCGCCGCGTGGGTAGCAATAAAAGAATGATATTAGTTGTTGGTAAGCGAAAGCAGCGGTCTTCCGGATTGTCGCTCTAATGTTTGGTAAAGAAATAATCGGCCTTGTAAAGAAAGTATTGCCGTTTGTTCCGATTAAGTATCTTCGTATTGTCGGAGACTGTATTTCTGATGTGCTAAACGCAGATCGACAAACTGATTGTTCAGTTGAATTGTCTATTGGCAATGTAGGTTTTAGTTTGTGGCTCTCAGCTGAACTGAGTGCAGCCGGCCGCAATACTTATTTGAACATGAACCGTACTGGCGATGTCTATGAACTTGCCATGGTCACATGCTTGCAGTCGATATTAGATCAAAAACAAGAACCCGTCTTTGTTGATATTGGAGCCTATGCGGGGTATTACGCTTGCTACGCGGCTGCGTATAAAGCTGATCGGTCGCCTGTTTACGCCATTGAAAGCAACAGGGACCATTGTCAAAATATTCGTCGATCAATTGGTGAGAATGGCTACAAGAACGTGACGGTGCTAAATGCAGTCCTTAGTGATCAGGAAGAGTTACTGACAGTCTATATGGAGTCTGTTGCGGATGAGGCTCATCTGAAAGGGTTTGCTGATCTTGAACGGAATGAGGTGGCACGGCGGGAGAGTATTCTTCGTGATGGGATCAGACATCGAAGTCAAACACTCGACGGGTTATGTGAACAGGAAGCCATTTCTCCAACAGTGCTTAAAATCGATGTTCGTGGAGCCGAGGGAAAGGTATTAGCGGGTGCATCACGCATACTCGCGAATTGTCTGGATTACGTGTTACTTGAGATTCATCCTGAAGAAATGCTTGCGCAGTACTCGCCCGGTCACACACGGCGCAGCATCATAAGGGCTTTGACTGATGCGGGATTTAATTGCTATTTGGTAGGAGGGTTCCGGACGACGAGACGGTCCCCAGAATATAAACGTTTGCTGAAAAATGGTGAGTTATCGTGTCACCATATCGACATGGAAAGGTATGACACTCTGTTTTTTGATCGAAATTCGAGCGATGTGTTTGTTCTTGCTTCGAATCGAAATATCGATATCTTGTCTTTACGCTGCTTTAGTAATGTCACCACTTAAGCCATTGTGCATTGGGGGTTTTACCAAGCACGGATTATTTGGATTCGTCTCAAACTCATAGGCTGTGATTCTGTAAATTATTGTCTGGCGACCAAGGCCAGCTTGTAGATTTCCCCCACTATTTATGCTCGTCGATTTGGTTTGATCATGTTACCGTGTCAAACCTTCACGTCATTCACATTACATTTCAACTGATATATGTGCGGCATTCTTTTTCGCTCAAGTGACAACGAAATAAATTTACGGCAATTCGTGGCCGCGATGCGCAGTCAGGAACATAGGGGACCTGATGACCAACGAATAATTTGGCGGGGTTCTGATGGTTCAGTCCATGAACGTGATGTGAGGCAGAAGTCCGCGGTGTTCGATAGAGGAGTGAGGACGGTTATTGGACATAGCCGGTTGTCGATCCTCGATCTAACAAGTGCGAGTAGCCAACCGATGTTGTCAGACAGAAACGAATATGCACTGGCATTTAATGGATGTATCTATAACTATCGAGAAATACGTAGCGAATTAGAAGGGGTCGGTGTTAGTTGTCAGAGCACCGGCGATACAGAAGTCCTTTTCAAGGCATTGATGTGTTGGGGATCCGACGCGATCAAAAAACTAAATGGTATGTGGGCATTTGTTTTTTATGACATTTCAAACGACTTGATACACATGTCCAGAGATGAATATGGTAAAAAACCACTCTTTTACTACAAGTCAACGAGTGATTTCATTGCCGCATCAGAATTCAAATCTATCTTTTCGTCATTAGGCTGTTCGAGTCGGTCGGTTGATCCTGATTATGTCGCAGCATACTTGTTCCGCGACCATCTTCCTGTACTTGATCGCGGGCGGACGTTTTATCGTGATATAGCAACTGTCGAACCAGGCGAGTGGTTAACTTTTAGTACCCGAGATAAGACAGTAGAGACACAGAGAAAAACTAATCTATTGTCATTAGCGCAACATACGCCATGCGATGCGGTTGATTTGGTCGAGGATATTCAATCTGCTGTGGATGTGCGCCTGCGGTCTGATGTTCCAACGGCTGTGTTGGTATCTGGCGGAATCGATTCAACGGTAGTGGCGGCATATGCCAGTCGAAGTCAAGAGCGATGTCGAGATGACATTAGTTTTTATACAGTTAAAACAGCTGCGAGCCAGGACTTTCCCTATGCCAGAACCGTGGCAAAAGCGTTGGACGTGCCTCTTAACATCATTGACGCATCGTTTGATGGTCGAGAGGAAATTATCAACTTTCGAGAGATGGTCAGGCAGTATGAAACGCCGATCAAAGTTGGTGGTATAACCAATGGTGCATTTTATGCCTTTCGCCGGATGGCCGACGATGGTGTCCGAGTCGTGCTGGACGGTACCGGAGGTGACGAGATATTTAGTGGCTACTATAGAGATTATCGAACGAGTCATTTCTTGTCGCTACTATATTCTGGAAGGTTTATGAACGCGTTAAATTCGTACCGATCCGCTCGTCGAGGATCAATTTCAGTTAGAAACCAGTGTGCCGAAACGCTCAAATCATTCGTGCTGAATACGAATGAATGGGTGAGACCTGTTGTTAGAGAATTGTACGTAAACCGACTACTCGAGCAAAACTTTTCATTTCATGCAGTTGAGGCAAATCGCAGTATAGCTAGTGGGTATTGTCAAGTGCAGAATGATCGGTTCGGGGGTGCAGGGATGAAAGGATTAAGAAGTATTCAACTGCGCGATATCGAGAAGGGAGTCCTTCCTGTGTGGTTGTGGGCTGGCGATCAGAACTCCATGCAGGCGTCGGTTGAATTGAGGAGCCCTTTGTTGGACAGACGCTTACTCAAGTATCTCAATTTAGGTTTGACAGATAAAGTGCGTGATTCATTGTGGAAGTATGCATTACGTCGAAGTATTCCGGATGTCATTCCCGCAGAAGTGACACTAAGAAAACAGAAAGTTGGATTTGAATGGGACCGAAAAAGTTTCGTAGAGCTATTTCGGGATGAGATCATTGATACTTTACGGATGTCGACATTAGTATCTTCGGTTATCGACATCGATGATTTGGTTCGTAAATGGAATTATCCAGGAAAAATGTATTTGTTTGACCGGTACGTACTTCGTTGTTATTCGTTGGCGCTTTTGGATGAAACGTACGGATGCAAGGTATGAGGATTAGGTGGTCATGCACATCTGTAATGCTGAGTGAAAGATGGATTGAGTCAGACATTCAAGATGATTCTGACGAGTCATGATATGACTGCGTGCAGACATTTGTTCCTAATGCTCCAAACACTACATTGACCACACGGTTGTTGATTACTTCGATAGAAGAATAGGTAACGGTGGACAGTGGGCCAGACAGAATATGTAGCACGACAATGTGTCTGTGCGTATTGCAATGGTTTCCGTTGGCGTTTGGCGAAACACGAATCCTTAAATTGTTAATTCAAAATGAAAGCCCTCAAAAATCTTCACCGCAATGATCGGGCCGCAGTAATTTTTGGTGGTCCTTCGCTGTATGAAAGAGAATTTGATTTTCAGAGTCTTCGAGAGAAAGGCTTCGTTATTTTTCTTGAAGCTCAAGCATTGACCAAATGGTTTTCGACTCGGGGAATACAGCCAGACTATTACACAATGATTTTTCCGGAGAAATGCCACGGAAACTCTTTGCATAATTTCGTCCTTCGAGCATTTATGGCTGGGGTAGAACCGAAGTGGTTCCTGAAAAAAAGACACTATCCAATTCTTTATGACATGCAGACGAATTTTTCTGACTATTTTGAATCTTGGGCCCCGGCTAGAGGGCCGCACAAGAGATTCAAGTGGAAGTCAGAGGCATATATGCCCGGTTCTCCATTTGATCTGTTAGGTGAGCTGGGTGATGAGGTGAAAATCATTGCGAATAGGCAGTTGCTGACTGCACACTTCCCCGGATTACTTGATTCTGAACGTTTACATCTATACGACCAGGCACAGGAAGCAGAAGATTTCGATTTAGAACGCTATTACAACCCGGATGACTCAGGGGCGTATTTAACGCTTCGGAACGTGCAGTTTGTTAATTCGGCTGCGATAGGGCTCTATCCGTTATTGAGCTATATGGGATTCAAAGAAGTGTTTTTCTTTGGAATGGACATGTCGATGTTGGGATCTTTTGAGTATGCAGCGCCGTATTGCTTTAAGACGATGTTGCATTTTAGAGGATATTTTTGGCGAACGAAGCATGTCTTTAATGCCAACTATGTTCGCAACACCCAATATTATCTGAGGCCACCGTACGAGTTTGAAAATATCAAGGCACTGTTTGATTACGAGCACATCGAGTTTACGCGGGTACATGATCCATTTCGATGGGCGGCGCCATCCATTGACGGGGTTCGAACAATATCGTTTGAAGAATTGTTCAATGAATAGTGGTGTCAGAGGTCACGTGTCTTAAGACAGCATAGACGGCAAAGAACAAATTGTTATCGCCGTGATCGCATTTAGGTACATAAGACCAGCTGAATACTCCGAGTATGGCGATCGGCGAGTTGTGTCAGTTGAGAAGATCATGGTGACCCAAGTTGCTGTAACGAGCATCCTTTGTGAGTTTCCAATTAGATGTTTATGAGCTGGTGTTATGGGCCAAGTCGTTTGGAGAATATTTTCGTTGATGACAACGCATAGTGATCACGAAGCAGGCGTTTCTCGGATTGAGATGGCTGTGTTTTTTACTCGTGGCATGTCGCTTGAAGCATGGGACAGAGCGGGTCTCTTGGAACGTGAGATGGCCTTTTATCGTCAACTCTCAAAACAGATTGGCCGTGTTTGTTTTGTCACCTATGGCGATGCAGATGAAAGTCGCTATCGTAAGGATCTTTCTTCAATAGAAATTTTGTCGAATCGGTGGTCATTGCCCCCAAACGTCTACAGCGTATTGGCTCCGTGCCTTCACCGTGCAGCCTTGAAAAATGTGACGATTTTTAAGACGAACCAGATTAATGGCGGGTGGTGTGCACTTGTAGCGAAGGTGTGTTTTGGCGGTAAATTACTGGTTCGGTGCGGGTACATTTGGTCAGAATTTGTTGAGAGACTGGGTGCCGGTTATATTCGGCGATGGCTGTCCACAAGCTTAGAGCGATTACTTCTAAGATCGGCCGATGCGATTATTGTGTCGTCGGCTGAAGACGCGCGTGCAGTAGAGAGGCGTCATCTATTTAAGGCGCGTTCGATTACTACTGTTGGTAATTATGTTGACCTTGAACGATTTAAACCACCACAAGCGGTAATCAGCAAGCCCGGCCGATTGGTGTTTGTGGGACGTTTAGAGGAGCAGAAGAATCCCATGGCGCTGTTAAACGCACTTGTTGGATTAGAGTCCGTGCATTTGACCGTCGTTGGTGACGGGTCGCTTCGCTCTCATCTCGAAGACGAGGTCAACCGGTTGAATTTAAGTGTGGACTTCTTGGGCACGGTTGCACACGAACAATTACCGAGCTTGCTTAATCAAAACGAAGCACTCGTAATGCCTTCAATATACGAAGGGACTCCAAAGGCGTTACTAGAAGCTATGGCATGTGGTGTGCCGGTTATCGCGACAAAAAGCCCCGGAATCACTGGCGTAGTGACGCACAACCGAAACGGTTATTTGTGTGGTCTATCAATCGAAGAAATTCGTAATGCGATTCAAGTGGTGCTTGGGGATGTCGTTCTCCGACAACGGCTTGGGCAGGAGGCAGTTCGATATATCGAGAAGCATCATTCTCTACGTGCAGCTGTTGAGCAAGAGATACGAATTATTGAGAGGATTATCCGGACGGAGTCAGTCATTAGATGACGCCTATTGTGAGTGTCATTTTGGCGGTTCACAATGACGAGCGTTACATTGAAGAGTCTGTACAGAGCGTTCTTGATCAAACATATGAAGATTTTGAGTTAATACTTGTTGACGACGGTTCAGATGATGACACTGTATCGCTCGTAGACACGTTAGTCCAGACCGATTCTCGAATCAGGCTGTGCCGTCAACGACGTAGCGGTTTGACGAAGTCTTTGATTCGGGCAACTGGTGAAGCGCGCGGCCGTTACTTGGCACGACAGGACTCGGACGACCGATCAAGGCCGAATCGGTTTGCACTTCAAACTGCATTTCTTGACTCTCATCCAGATATAGCGGCGGTGGGTTCAAGCACCGTTGTAATCGACCATAGTGGTCGGCGGATAAACACTATTGTGAGCGAACAGGGAACGGGTACGATTCGAGATTCTTTACTGTCAATGCGAAGTACACCAGTTCACGGATCGATGATGATGCGTCGCGCATCCGTTTTAGCTGTCGGCGGGTATCGGCTCGCATTTACCGTTTCGCAAGATTTTGATTTGTGGCTCAGACTCACCGAACAGTTTGGCATCGATAATGTTTCAGACATTCTGTATGAGTGGCGCTTGAATCCGGAAGGTGTTTACAGTAATAGACGGACTGATCAATTAATGTTGAGTTCAATTGCTCTGGCATTTGCTGTTGAGAGACGGAATAGCGGCGAAGATTCGTACCGCTTACTTGAATCGGTGGACGGAGATTTTCAGAAGTTTCTTTCGGGGTTTGATTTGCGAGCAATCGTTCATGCTCGATATGGAGAACTTCTCCTCAGGAATGGCCAAGATATGACGTCTGCTCGGTGGCACCTGGGTAAAGCTTTGCGTGCCGGGCGTATCAGTCTGAAGACCATGGCATTATTTGGGTGGAGTTGGTGTCGGTTGCCCTGGCCTGGTATCAAGGCCATGAAGACCGATCAGACGAAACGAACTAGTTCGCATGGCACATAAATTAGCCATCGTTATTTGTGTACACCACAAACCGTGGCTTGTGATGTCTACCCTTGTCACGATCGCTCTTCAGGACTATGAAGATGCTGATGTGTTTATCGTTTTCAATAAGGGAAATGGTGAGCGTGATTTATCAGGATACGACGAGTATCGAATGGTTGCGAAGACAAGCGGTGCAAATATTCAACTTAGTGCTTATGACGAACGGGTCGAAGAGGTTTGCGTCTTAAATGGTCGTCGAGTGCATTACCTTGAATATGAGAATGACCATACTCTTGACTCCGGTGCCTGGTACAAGTTTATTCGGGACAATAGATGGCGTGACTACGACTACACGTTGTTTGTGGGGGAAGGGATGTTATTGGCGCGTCCCAATTTCCTTTCCTCCGTATTAGCGTTCGCAAAACGCCAAGGCGCCGACTTCATCACCTCCGGGCATGAAAAGCGCCGAATTCCTAAGAAGCAATTTGTTAGCTACAACACACGAAGTAAGAATCCAACGCATCATGATCGTTTTCATGATCGAATGATTTGTGAGGCTTTAGAGATCTTTTGTCGCGATCAAGAATTTAGAACTATTTGTGATCATTGGCGATCGGATTATGCTGCAGAAACTCAAAATCATGTTCCTGATTTATTGTCCTACACAGAAACGGCATGGAAGAGTCGCGCCAGAATTCAACAATTATCTGGACGTCTGTACGAGCAAGATGGTTCTGTAGCGAGGATGCTGGCAGTGGCGCTGCGAAGTCTTCCAGGACGGATAGACGCGCTTCGATCCTTAGTAAGAATGCGACTGCATTGGTGCTGTGGAGATGTGAAAGAGCCAAGTGTCCCGCGTGTATTCGTGCAAGGGAAACGTTGGCCGGTGTCGTCGGTCGTGCAAACGGAGCGGGAGGGTGGAGTTGCGTATCATCGAGTGGAGACCCCAGAGTGGTTCGGATGTGCGGTCTCTCATTTTATGAGTCGGTCGTTTCTTGAATGCCTAAGCGATCGTCTTGATCATTACCAGATGTACGACGTACTCGATTTGCCCTACGCGGGGACCCCACTTGAAGTTATCTGGGGGTTTATGCCAGCTTGGCTTGGTTTTGAGAAATGGTTCACTGATGGGATGCATCGAGTCCGCAAACATTTCACTACATATCAGAGAGAAGATTATGCGCCGGAGTTTGCGTCATATATCAACCGATATTATTGCGGAAGGATTTGTGTGGGGTCGGACGGCGATTACTTGAAAATTCGTTCAGTGCGACGAGATTATCGTGCCCTGGCGAAGATATTACCGGAGCAATACTTTTAGTTGTGTGACATTAGTAACAAGAGTGTGTATGCGCAAGATCAGTTCACTGATGAGTGAATTCGAAATCGGGGCACAGTCTCTGTGAAGCCTAATAACTGGGGAAAGTCTCTGGCCTTGCGGCTTGACGACGTGGGCGCGTCGACGAAACGGTACCAGGTTTATTCACGTCGTAGATTTGGCATCGGTCGATATGCCATATCGGGCAACTGGTTATTCTTAAAGTATCTTCCTGGAATTAAGGCGTGGGGGCCGTATCGCGAGTTGTCAGCAAAAGATTGGCGGTGCATTTTCGATCTTCTAGCCAGTTCATCCGCCAAGCTCACAGTAGCAGTTACAGCTGCGTGGGTAGAGAATGAAGACGTCCTAATTCCGTTTCCTGATCGATTTCCTGATCAGGCATCGGTATTAAAAGAAGCGGTAGATTCAAAACTAATTGAAATCGCAAATCACGGTCTGACGCACTGTGTGCTCGAAGGAAATAAATTCAAGCCCAGGCTGTGGTCGAGCAATCGGACTTACCATAGAGAGTTTTGGGAATGGGTGTCTATCGATAAACAGGAACGACATATTCGCCAAGCTCAACAAATATTGCAGGATTACTTTCAAGTTCCGATCGTCACCTTTACGCCTCCGGGTAATGTGTTTACAGATGAAACGCTTGAAGTTGCGAATCGATATGGTCTTAAAGTTGTGTCATGTGACACTGCGCCGAGGAAGCAGGGTGATATGGAAATTGTGGGTAACAAAGATGTTCTTCCTTTTCATGATCGGGACATCGTCTATGGCGGGATTGATTGGCTACGCCGGCAGATAATGCAAAATGCTGACGCATCGTTTTGCTTTGTCAGCGAACTTAAGCAACAGGATAATCGTTTTAACAACGACTCGGTTCTTACTAAATAGGATTGCTTTATGCACAAAGTCGAGCGCGTGATGCTAGATGCTGGCCTTAGCCGAGATCATTATTTGCTGAAACCGGGTCGCTATCCAAAATGGAAAGAGATGCTTCATCGTGGCCTAGGCAGAAAGATTCTTGATTGGCAGATTCAGAACCCTCGAATTAATCAAGTAGAAATCCAGCTTGTTTCTTGGTGCAATCGCGTATGTAGTTTTTGTCCTTCTGGAACGTACCCTGTGCCGAAAGTGATGATGGAAAGGGATGTTGTGGAGAGGATTGTTTCGCAGTTAGAGCAGATTAGATTTTCTGGGACGATCGGTCTGCATCTCATGTCCGAGCCCCTATTACACACCAGATTTTCAGAGATAGTTGGTCAGTTCCGTAAGAGACTGCCACAGGTATACCTTCGTGCGGAGTCGAATGGCGATGTCCTGGACAAGAACATGAATAGAATATCGACCTATTTTGAGTCGGGACTAAACGAGTTGCTGATTAATTGCTACGACTCTGTTGAGCAGCGAGAAGATAGGAATGCTGCTTTATTGGAGGCGGTACAAAATGATTCGTCGTTGTGGTACTGGAATGATCGACAGAGACTTCCTCTAATGAGTCGGCATAAGTGGCGAGTCATTAGACTTCGAGACTTTTTTAGAGAAGATTATTCCTCACTTCGAAATTGGGCCGGCCATGTAGATTTTCAGAGCGATGTATCTGAGCAATTAGATTTTCCATTACCGATAAGCTGTCGTCGACCGTTTGAGCGTTGTCATGTGAATTATCTTGGTCAGTTGTTACTTTGTAATAACGATTGGAAATATGAGCACGTTATTGGCGATCTTATGGAGCAGGATCTTCATGAAGTCTGGAATGCCCCGCTTCTAACGGAGCATTATCGGCCACGATTGCTTGCGTGTAACCGCGATATGGGACTGTGCCGCACTTGCGATTCGGGTGTACCAGCTGGACATAAGCAACCACAGTTGTCACCAGCAACGCCTCGAATTCTTACCTGGCGTGACCGCCTAGCGAGGTGGGTGAACGGAGAGACTGCATTACAAGCCGGAGAGGCAGAGGCAGGGTCAGGGAATGTCTGATCGTGACTCGATTGGTTTGTGTACCCATGCTCGAGTAATTTGTCGAGCCAGCAATTGAGAGACACTTGTCAATGAGTTTGTGGATGAACTTGAATTCAGACGACAGTCTTCTACGACCGTTGCTCAAGCACTGTTAGTTTTTAAACTGTCATTAGCTATTGGTGGTCTGATGAATTGGCTTGATACTTAATGACCTTGAACCGGTGGTTCTGGAAATAACATGGATAACACGAGAATTGTCGGCGGACGCCTTGGCCCCTTACGTCAGTGGCTCGCCAATAAATTAGTCAAGCCGTTAAAGGCGCCTAGAGATGTGGACATGGAAACTGCATTCGATGAGATTTGGTCAGTTGTTAGTCCCTATACGCTTACATCGAAAGAATCAGGTTATGCGCTATTTAAAGCGGTTGAGTATGTGACCGCCGAACAAGTGCCTGGTGCTTTAGTTGAGTGTGGAGTTTATCGAGGCGGGTCAAGCATGCTTATGGCTTTGGCGGCATTACATTTCGGAGACCATTCTCGGCCGTTACATTTATTTGACACATTTGCCGGGATGCCCCGTCCTGGTGTTCTCGACAGGTCGACAATAACTGGCAATGATCAACTGGATAGGTGGGAATCAGGGACGCGTTCTGATGGTTCGAATGAGTGGTGCTTTGCGAGTCTCGATGAAGTGAAGCAGAATTTCAAGGCAACTAATTACCCATCGAATCTATTTTGCACGCATGTTGGCGATGTGGCTTCGACGCTCCCAAACTCAAATTTATCGAGCATTGCTATTTTGAGGCTCGACACGGATTTTTACGAGTCTACGAAGATAGAACTGGAACAACTTTATCCGAAAGTTAGTGAGCGTGGATTCATAGTCGTTGATGATTACGGGCGTTTCGATGGGGCGAAACGTGCGACAGATGAGTACCTCCACACTTTAACCCCGAGGCCATTTTTATATCGTGTGGACTACTCAGTAAGAATGATGCAGATTGCTGAAAAAATGTCGACTGGATAATGAAGGATGCTGCTTATTCGCCTGAGGTTCTATGCATAGGTTGGACTACAAGAGTTTCTAACAAGGTAAGAGTTCCACGTTTTTGTTGCGATAGGACAAATGATTCCCGTGTTGTTGTTGAAAGCAGTGTGCGTCGTATATCAACCGATATTATTGCGGAAGGATTTGTGTGGAATTCGAACGGCGGTTACTTGAAGATTCGTTTAGAACGATGAGATTATCGTGCTTGGTGACGATCTTACCCGAGCGATAGTGTTAGTTGTGTGGCGTTAGCAGCAAGAATGGATATTTGCCAGATTAGTTGCACAGATGACGCTGCCTGAATTCGCCAATCAATACGGCACTCCATTATTTGTGTGCGCAAATATTATTAGTCCTTTTTTTGGGGACCGCGGAAGCGATGTAGTGGCAAGCGCAGTCGATATTTTTGATAGCCATGAAGATAGCCCTTGGAATGCACTTCGTTGAAGGTCCTTGGGGAGGCGGAATGCAGTTCGGTAAAGCGTTCGCCTCTTATTTTAGTGAACGAGGAAACGACATACTGTTTAATCTACGTGATCCTGACATCGACATCATTCTTCTGACAGACCCGCGTCGTGACTCTAGAAGTTCATCAATTACTGATGCCGACGTTGCTTACTACCTAACGAACATCAATGCTCGGTCTATCGTGGTGCAGCGAGTTAACGACAGTAATACTTCGAGGAATTCTAATTTTCGATCGCGAAGGCTTGCGTTTGCTAATCATTGTGCGCATCAGACCGTCTTTGTTTCAAATTGGTTGAAAAGTGACTATGAAAAAGATGGATTTTCGTTTATCGAACCCGTTGTAATTCACAATGGAGCAGACCGAAAGGTGTTTCATGGTGATGGTGGCCGTATTTGGGACGGGAATGAAAGATTGCGTGTGGTTACTCATCATTGGAGCACTAACTGGAAGAAAGGGTTTGATGTTTACCGTGAGATCGATGCGTTACTAGGCGAACAGCCGTATAGTGAATTATTTGAATTTACATTTGTGGGGCGAGTGCCAGAGGGCATGCAGTTTCGGCATACGCGAGTGGTAGACCCACTAACGGGGAGTCACCTTGCCGATGAACTTCGAACGCATCATGTTTATGTGTCGGCGAGTATAGGGGAAGCGGCAGGGATGCATTACATTGAGGCGGCGCTATGTGGTTTGCCGGTGTTATACCGACAAAGTGGTTCGTTGCCAGAATATTGTTCAGACTTCGGTTCGGCCTTTGATGAAGGAGCGATCAGTACCGGGTTGCTGAATACTCGTCACAATTATTCTCGACTCAAGGCGAATATGTCCGAATATCCGTACGATGCAGTGCGTTGCTGCGGTTCGTATGACAGGCTGTTTAGAGAGTTACTTGCCAAACGAGATGATGTCTTAACTCGGCGACGATGGACACTATTAAATAGTTGGATATTTCGAAGCTGTTCACGAGTATTGGATACTGTTATAAAAGGGCACGATCGGTTGGTACACTTACGATCTGTTTCAAGAAATTGATGGGTTATTGCTCGTGAAGAGAGTTCGTTGTCGCCCTGTTATTCATTGAGGCACGATCTGCACAAACCGAACGATGCAGGTTACTCGCCGGTCGGTTCAAATTATATAAGATCAATTTATGCATAAAGTTACGCGCGCGATGCTTGAGGCTGGCTTCAGCCGTGATAATTTTTGGCTGAACCCTGTCGCCTATCCTAAATGGAAGCTGGCGCTTTTGAGAGCTGTCGGTAGAAAGATCCCGGACCTGAAGGTTCATAATCCATCCTTTGACCAAGTAGAAATTCAATTAGTGTCTTGGTGCAATCGTGAATGTTCTTTTTGCCCCTCAGGAACTTTCAGCGTTCCGAAATTAATGATGAAGTCGGATGTGGTCGAACGGATTGTGTCGCAGTTAGAGCACGTTCGATTTACTGGCACGATTGGTCTTCATTTAATGTCCGAACCGCTCTTGCACACTAATTTCTCAACGATAGTTGCTGAGTTTCGCAAGAGGCTTCCAAGGGTGTACATACGCGCTGAAACAAATGGTGATGTCCTCGATAAATCTAATATGGCACCTATTCAGGATTACTTTGGTGCTGGCTTAAATGAATTGCTCATTAACTGTTACGACTCTGTTGAGCAACGAGAGCGGAGAAACGCTTTATTGCTTCAACTGGCTTCTACAAACTCTTCATTGTGGTACTGGAATGATCGACAGAGGCTTCCTTTGACGCGGCGGAATAAGTGGCAAGTTATACGGCTGCGGGATCACTTTGACGAAGGCGGCTATTCGCTTCGAAATTGGGCCGGCCACGTAGAGTTACAGAACGATATTTGTGGGGAGTCTGATTTCCCGTTGCCAATAAGTTGCCCTCGACCATTTGAACGTTTTCACGTTAATTACCGCGGACAGATTTTACTTTGCAATAACGATTGGAAGTTTGAGACGGTGATTGGCGATCTTATGGAACAGGAACTTCGAGAGGTGTGGAATGCGCCACTCTTGACGGATCATTACCGACCACGATTGCTTGAATGTAACCGTGATATGACATTGTGTCGAACTTGCGACACTGGTGTTCCTTTTGGATACAAGCAACCACAACTTACCCCCGCGAGGATTAGAGGTGCTTCGCGCTGGAGTCGTATAGTGAGGCGGTTGAAAGGCGGAACTGGTGGCCAAGCCGGTGAGGCTGGTTCAGGAAATATCTAATGTTGCGTGTTGCGATATTGGGTGCATCGGGCATCGCGTCTGCCCACATAGCCAGCTGCCGCCGTGTCCCCGACGTAGAAGTATGTGCTATTTATAGTCGTTCTCTTGAGAGAGCGGAACGAGTTGCCCGTGTTAATGAGCTTTCGATGGCGACCGATGAGTTAGACGGGCTTCTTTCTCAAGACGACATCCACGCTGTAATTATTGCTACGGAACCCTCTCGCCATATTGACTTGGCGCTCCGAGCGATGCGGTACCGGAAACACCTCTTAATTGAAAAGCCGATCGACACTGACTATTCGAAAGCTGTTGGATTCGCTCGTACTGTAGGCAATTACGATGGAACAGTTAGTGTTGTCTCTCAATATCGTTTTGATTCTAAACTTCAGGAAATGAAACAGTGTCTTTCTGGGATGGGAGGCCAGTCGTTACTTGTCAATCTTCAGGTATTTAAGAGTCGAAGTGTGGACTACTACGACTTTGGAAACGGATGGAGACAGAACGAAAGTGATTATTTCGTTAATCAGGCATGTCACTGGCTGGATGTTCTGAATTGGTATTTTGGTGATCCAGTAGAGGTGCATGCATTGTCATTAGACGGACGCTCTAATGTCAAATGTGTTGATCGTTCGGTCGCGATTCTACGTTATGCCAATGGCTCTCTTGTAACAATCGCTGGCGGAAGTTTTAGTAGTGTTTCGGTTCCGGTGAAGTTCGTGATTCACGGGAAAGATCAAGTAATAGATTACGGAAGGCCCACGCGAACTTCATTGGTAAATTCAGTGCTGGGCAGGTTGATTCCTACGAGGTGGTGCCAGCCGTCAAAACAACAACCTTCTGCATTGGATTTGCAGATACTGGATTTTGTGAGTGCCATTGGTGCTAAAAGCCAGCCTTCTACAACCGTCGATCAGGCCATTTCGGCACTCAGACTTTCATTATCGATCAGTGGTCGGATGAAATATTCAGATACTTTGTGACCGTCGTTAATAGTCAACGTGTCAGCCTGAAAAATCACCAATAGATTCGATGATTCGGTCTATCGAAGCGTCGGTAAGTGCTGGGTGCAGAGGTAAAGATACGATTTCTTGGCAAATCTTTTCCGCAATGGGATAAATCACCGTCGAGTTACTTTTGAAAGCGGGTTGGTTCGGAAGAGGTGTTGGATAGTGCACGACTGTATCAATACTGCAAGTATTGAGATGGTCCCGGAATGAGTCTCGTCTGGTCGCTCTGACTGGGAAAAGGTGATACACATGACCAGTGTCGGTCTCGGGTGGGATTGCAATGGTTTTCCCGCATAGCCGTTCTCGATAGCGGGTTGCTAGCATTCGGCGCTTTATGGTCCATTCTGGCAATAGTGGTAGCTTCGCCCTCAAGACGGCGGCTTGGATTTCGTCAAGTCGGGAGTTTATTCCTGCATGCTGATGATGCGAAGTTTTCGACATACCTCCATTTCGAAGAGATCGAATTCGTTCTGCAAGACCCGTATCGTTTGTGCAGGCTGCACCCCCATCACCCATGGCGCCAAGGTTTTTGGTTGGATAAAAACTAAAGGCGCATCCATGCCCAAATGTGCCAACGGCGCGACCTTGATAGGTCGCGAGGTGTGCCTGACAGCAGTCTTCAATCAAGGCTAGGTTATGACGAGCAGCCAATTGAGACAGTGTGGTGAGATCTGCCGGTTGCCCGTAGAGATGTACCGGAATGATCGCGGCAGTACGCGGGGTAATGGCTGCCTGAACAGCGGCTGGATCGAGCGTGAGACGGTGTTCGTCAATATCGACAAAGACAGGCGTGGCTCCGCTTCGTATGATGGCGATTGCTGTAAATCCCGCTGACAGCGAAGTTGTAATTACTTCGTCGCCAGCACCAATCCCGAGACCTTCCAAAAGTAGATACAAGGCATCCGTGCCGTTTCCGACCCCGACGGCATACTTGAGAGCACTAGCTTCTGAAAATTCTTGTTCGAATGCTTGTACCTCAGGTCCCAAGATAAATTGCCCACTATCGATTACCCTCTTGATCGCGCTGTCGACCGTAGTGGCTTCTTCTTGAGGTCGTATATCGAGAAACGGGATGTGTTCGTGCGTCATGGCCGGATAAGGTGATTATGTATTCAAGTACTGGTCGATGTGACGACGATAGTAGGCGATTGTGGTTTGAAGCCCTTGCTCGAGAGGCACTCGAGGCATCCAGCCGACAGTGGATTTGAATTTTGTTGAGTCGGTACTAAAGCTACCGATATCAATAGATTTTTTCTCAGCAGGCCACGGAACATGCGTGACACGCCCCTGGCCAGCTACCTTGATTAATAGCGCTACGAGATCGTTGAGTTGTGTCGGTTCAGACCCACCCACGTTATAGACGTTGCCGTTGCATTGCTCAGAGGCCCCTGCCAGTAAAAAGGCTTCTGCCGCGTCGTCGACATAGACTAAGTCTCTAATTTGGGAACCGTCGCCAAAAATTTCGATTTCTTGGTTTTCCACCGCGAGACGGATAAACCACCCAATGAACCCTTGGCGGTTATGTTTAATTAATTGTCGAGGTCCGTAGATATTACTCAGTCGGAGTGAGCATGTGCGAATGTCAAACACATCGTTATATAGCAGGTGGTAGTACTCCCCAGCGACTTTGTTGATCCCATTCACGTCAACCGGTCTGACTAAATGGTTCTCGGTAACGGGGATCTGATCGACGTGGCCATAGACCTGGCGGGTTCCGGCAAATACGACTTTGACACCAGTGTTGTGCTTACGACATGCTTCAAGGAGGGATAACTGGCTGCGACAGTTAATTTCCAAATCAGTATAGGGATCTCGCATGCTGTCAAGATGGCTGACTTGGCCTGCAAGATTGAAGATGACATCTCGATCTTGAACGAGATAGTGCATCGCGTTTTCATCTCGGACATCTGAAATATTGATTTTGATTTGGTCTTTGATGTCATGGAGATTGAAAAGATTTCCACCATAATCAGGAATGAGCGAGTCGATAATCGAGACATTGGCTCCGAGTGCAACGAGGCGGTGCGCGAGATTGCTCCCGATAAATCCTGCGCCGCCAGTAATTAAGACGCGGCGCCCATGGTAAAAGTTATCGTATTGTTGGCTCACTATTGTTCCCAGGTAACTTTACTGGCGTTTAGTGCCAGCTTTGTTTGGTCGCTTCCACACTAACTGATACCACAGTAAGACCAGATCCATAAGAGTTCTGGCAATTCGTGGAAAGTTAAAGAATTGAGATTTGCCGACCGCTCGATGATAGTGATGGACTGGCACTTCAGTGCATTGAAAACCCGTCGCATGAATCTTCCGAGCTATTTCAACGCAAATCACGCCACTATCTTTTTCGAGTGCGATTTGATCAAAAACTTTCCGCCTGATGAGTCTGAAATCGCAATCAACGTCTCGGAGGGGCAGACCAAATAATATCTTGACGGTGTGATGGTAGATGCGACCTATGACGATACGATGAAACGGGTCTGAACGACTGATCTTGTATCCATTGACGAGATCAGTGGTCGGTGTCATTTCGCGCCACAATAGCTGCATCTCTCGTGGATCGTATTGGGCATCACCATCGGTGTAGAACACCAACGATTTTGATGCTTCGTTGAAACCGGTGCGTAAGGCCGCTCCGTAGCCACGATTCGTAGGGTGATGTATGACACGAAGTTCTGGGTAGCGATGACTAAGTTCTTCCAGAACCTCGTGGGTAGCGTCACTACTACCATCGTTAACAACAAGGATTTCGTAGTCGTTTGTTAATGTTCTCGCAGTGGTGATTGCTGTTATGACCATACTTGCGATGGTGGCACCATCGTTATAGGCCGGAAAGAAGACACTAAGGCTTGGGACGGAATACGAACCCTTGTTCGACGTGTTCATGACTGTGATTTAGTGGCTAAGCAGAGTAGTGACGTCCCGAAGGGAAGGTTTGTCCAATTTATCATGGACGCTTCAAGCGTAAGGATCTTCGTTAGGAGGACATTAAGTGGTTTGTACGGCTGACCAAAATCGCTCTTGGCGTTGTCAGTTGACCGAAGGCCTCTAAGTTGTTGAAAGAGTCGAATTGCTAAGATCGGAAGGAATAGGGTGGCGTTTGTGTAGGTTATTCGTTTGACTTGGAACCCAGCTTGTTCCAGTGAGCGTATGAGCTGACGTCGTGAATATCGTCGGACTTCGTGGACGAATACAGAGTGGTTCCCTCGAAGAAATTGCATGGCCGGCACGTGGATAATTGCTGATCCATTTGGCCGAAGCAAACGGAACATTTCGGCAAGTGCCAATCCTTCTGCTTCGTCATCGAGACAGTAGAGCACGTCAAATGAGGTGACAAGATCAAAAGTACGGTCTAGAAACGGCAAGCTAGCCGCCGTCGCTTGTGTCAATCTATTCTGGTTATTGTTTCGTGCATGCAGGAGTCCGCTAAACGTGATGTCGAGTCCGTACGTTTCACCGAATTCTTCCAGTACCGACAGATTCCACCCCGTGCCACAACCACAATCGAGAATACGGAGCGGTTGGTTTTGGCTAGCTCTAAGTAGAAATGGCTGCAGGAAGCGACGGAAACCTTGGAACCAGAAATGGTCTCGTTCTACCTGTCTCGTCGCTTCTATTAAAGTATCCACAGGTATCCATTCAATAATGTACGTTGGTTTAGATACTGAGTGATTCTGTGCAGCGGAGACTTCATAGGGATGAATTTTACGCCAAGGTTCCTGTGCTAGGATGGCGAAATTATAAGGTTTCTTTTGTTACATCTACCCAAGGCGCTGCTTATATTGTCCCGATGAAAGTGTCGGTTATAGCAATCGTAGGTCTTTTGGATAATCACTAACCGTGTGGTGTCAGTCGTGAATCAAATCAATGGTCATAAAGTATTGATGGTGACCGGTGCGTACTTTCCTGAGTTGAGCGGGGCCGGTCTACAGTGTCGGTCTCTGACCCAGGTGCTGAAAGGGACTGCCGATTTCATCGTCTTTACAACCACGGCCCAACCAACTCTTCCGGAGTCAGAGGATATCGATGGCATCCCAGTGTTTCGTGTGCCTATCGACCCGCGTCGGTTCGCGTCAAAACTTACTGGATTGTGGCGATTTACAGTGTTGTTTGCGACGCATCGGCAACGATTTTCAATCGTTCATCTGCATGGATTTTCCCAAAAGTCCATTCTGTTTATGGCCCTGGCAGCGATCTTTAGAAAAGCGGTCGTGATTAAGTTGACAGGGGTGGACTTTGACGATCCTGTAGCGATTCGTCGACGAGGACGTTGGACGTACTGGTGGTATTCCCGAGCCGCTTTGTTTGTCGGAATTAGCCCACAATTTCGATTGCTGTATGAGCAGGCGGGACTACCACGCCAACGGTTCACTATGATTCCGAATGGTGTTGACGTCACTCGGTTCTGTCCTGTACAGGTTGACGAATGTGAGATGCTCCGTCGTCAGTATGGGTTACCCATAAATGGCCCAGTTGTTTTGTTTGTAGGATTCTTTTCTGTTGACAAATGTCCTGATGTACTTTTTGAGGCATGGCTGAGAGCTACTGAAGGCCTGACGATTCAGGCCACACTATTTTTTGTCGGTGCAACTCGGTCAACATATCACGAGATTAGTTCTCCTTTAGTCGAACGGATCCGTCGTGAATCAACATTACTTGAAGGCACGAATCGTAGAGTGGTATTTCTTGAATCCATCCTTGATATTGAGCAAGTGTATAAATGTGCTGATGTGTTTGTTTTGCCATCGGTCCGAGAAGGATTACCGAATGCGCTTCTCGAAGCCATGGCAAGTGGACTTGGCTGTATCGCATCCAGATTGGAAGGTGTGACTGACAGCATTATTCGGGATGGAGTGAATGGTCGTTTGGTCGAGCCAGCCAATGTGGAAGAATTATCAAATGTTCTTCAGATGTTGCTTGCCCAACCGGATGTTGTGGCCGACATGGGGAGTCGAGCACGGAAGACAATAGAGATGCAGTTTAATCTACGCGATACCGGGCAGAAGTATCTTGCTGCATATCGGTTGCTTGACTCAGGATCGCTGTAATGTGCGGGATTGCTGGGATACTGGAGTGTTCTGGTAGGCCGGTTTCGACTCAGCTGGTTGAGGCAATGTGTCACGCGCTGCGGCATCGTGGCCCGGATGACGAAGGTATCGTCGACGTTGGATCTAACAGTAGAACCGATCGTAAAGCTTCTGTTGTCTTTGGTAATCGTCGGCTGAGTGTTATCGATATCGACGGTGGTCACCAACCTATTTCTAACGAGGATGGTACCGTCTGGACGGTGTTAAATGGCGAAATCTATAACTATCGTGAATTACGCAAGACATTGGAGGAAGCTGGCCATTCTTTCTCGACCTGCAGTGATACCGAAGTCATTGTGCATGCTTATGAAATGTACGCGGACAAGTTCGTTGAATACCTTGATGGGATGTTCGCCATTGCCGTTTGGGATAAAAGACGACAGCAACTCTTGCTGGCGAGAGATCGGTTTGGCAAGAAACCCTTACTTTATGCTCACCGTGATTCATGGTGCGCATTTGCTTCGGAACTCCAAGCGTTGCTGGCTCTGCCAGAGATTCAGCGCGATATTGATCTTGCTGCGGTTGGTTCTTACTTGTCGTACATGGCCGTGCCTGCTCCTCAAACAATCTATCGGTCTATACGAAAGCTTCCTCCCGCGCACGTTCTGATACTTAAAGATGGATGCGCGAGTCTTCGTCGTTACTGGCAGTTATCTTTTGTGCCAAAACAAAACCTTAGTGATATAGAGGCCGCTGAGCGCTCTGTTGAATTAATGCGAGATGCCGTTCGGAAGCGGCTCGTGAGTGATGTGCCTATCGGTGCGTTTTTGAGTGGCGGTGTCGATTCGAGTGCGGTTGTTTCGCTTATGACCGAGTTGTCACCCCAGCCGGTCAAGACTTTTTCGATTGGATTCGATGAAGAGGGGTATAACGAATTACCCTATGCGAGACGTGTTGCGGAAGAATTTGGTTGTGACCATCATGAATTTGTTGTGCAGCCGAAAGCCGTTGAGGTGCTTCCGAAACTTGTGCAGCATTTCGGCGAGCCATTTGCCGATTCGAGTGCCATTCCGACAAGTTATGTTGCAGCACTGACCCGACAGCACGTGACGGTAGCGTTGACTGGTGATGGTGGGGACGAGGCCTTTGGTGGTTATGGTCGACATCGTGCGAATATGTTGGCAGAAGCCGTTGGGTCCACGCTTAGTTCGGAATCGATTCGAGATGTCGTAAAGTCACTCGTTCGATCATCGCATGACCAGCCGGGAACAGTTGCGCGGGTTAAGCGATTTATTTATGCGGCCACGTTAGCACGTTCAGAACGATATCGAGCCTGGGCCGGTGTTTTGTCTGAAGATCTGATCGCAGAGGTATTTCCGGCAGTTACTGAGACTGATGAGGTCGTTAGAAAGATGTTCGAGAAACATCAAACACTGGATGCGATAGATGCATTTTTGGCGATTGACACAGAGTTTTATTTGCCTACTGATTTATTGGTGAAGATGGATATCACGAGCATGATGCATTCTCTTGAGGCGCGGTCGCCATTTCTCGATCATCAGTTGGTGGAATTTGTTGCGGCTTTGCCGTCAAGGCAAAAAATTCGACGATTAACCACGAAGTTTTTGATGAAACGAGCAATGCTCGGACGGGTACCGTCTGAGGTGCTATCGCGTCGTAAACGTGGTTTTGCTGTTCCGATCAAGCAATGGCTTCAAGGTGAATTACGGGATGTCTTGAAAGACCATTTGTTGTCTTCGCAAGCGGTTGCTGATGGGTTCATACGGGACGGAGCAATTAACCGACTTGTTCGGGAACATTTGTCAGGTGTGCGAGATTGGTCGCAGCAATTGTGGGCTTTGTTGATGCTGGAGATGTGGTGGCGGACGAGTCGAGCGTCATGAATCAGCGGCGCTTTCTGCGCGGTCGTGACATTTTGTGTCTTTCTTCAATTGACTGGCAGTTTATCTGGCAGGGTCATCAGGAGATCATGTCGACACTCGCGGCGGCGGGTAATCGAGTGCTGTTCATTGAAAACACCGGGGTCAGGCGTCCTACGCTCCGTGATTTTTCACGTGTGCGTGACCGGGTGCGCAATTGGCGTCGTGGAACCAAGGGATTTAGAGAAGAACGAGAGAATCTGTATGTGTATTCTCCAATCGTCTTGCCGTTCCCATATTCTGGGATTGCAAAGCGCATCAATAAATGGCTAATGCTGCGTGCCTTGCGTCGATGGATGGCCGCAGTTGGATTTGGGCGACCTCTGGTTTGGACATTTCTTCCAACACCGTTAGCTCGCGATATTATTCGAGCGTGTGATCCTGAGTTGACGGTGTACTACTGTATTGATGATCTCGCATCGAGTTCATCAGCGGCCCGACCGATCGAGCAGTCTGAAATCAGCTTATTTCGTGAAGCTGACCTAGTTTTTGTTACGTCAGAGAAACTCCGTTCTCGCGCGGCAATCGATAGTGAGCATGTTTATCTATTTCCATTTGGAGTGAATTTTGAGAAGTTTGCGTGCGCCACTAGCACGCTACCACCTCAAGACCTCAGTGAGTTCCGCAAGCCCATTGTTGGCTACGTGGGAGGGATTCACAAGTGGATCGATTTAAAATTATTGTCAGGATTAGCCAAGCGGCTTCCTGACATTTCTTTTGTTTTGGTCGGTCCAATCCAAACAGATACTTCATGCCTAGCTGATTGTCGGAATGTCCATCTCCTGGGAGCGCGAACACACGACGAACTCCCGAGCTATATCGGCGCGTTCGATGTTGGCATTGTGCCTTACGTTCTGAGTGATTACACCGCGAATGTTTATCCGACCAAGCTTAACGAATATTTGGCAATGGGAATTCCTGTCGTCGCGACGGACTTGCCTGAAATTCGTCGATTTAATAAGAATCATGACGGTGTGGTTGCGGTTGCAACGGACGTGGAAACGTTTGAGGCCACGATCCTGAATGTTCAGAATCAGACCTCAGAAAAAGAGCGTGCACGACGTATTTCGGTGGCAGAAGAAAATAGTTGGGCGTCTCGCATTGAGCGAATGTCAGATGTTATTGATGAGTCGATTCAACGTAAGGTTACGGTAGAAGAGCGTTGGGACGAGCGGCTCCGGTCGTTATATCGTCGACATCGCCGTCGCCTGACAGCGGCCATTGTAGGCTTCTTAGTGTTTTATTCTTTAGTGTTTCAGACGAATTTTCCTTGGTTTATGGCGGAACCACTCGTGGTTTCGGAAGCACCCCGACAGGCTGACATGATTGTTGTTTTTGCGGGAGGGGTCGGAGAATCAGGTCAGGCTGGTGGAGGCTATCAAGAGCGTGTGCGCGAGGCCGTGGAGTTGTACCAGTCGGGTTATGCACCGCGTATGATTTTTTCGTCAGGCTATGAGTTTGCATTTCGAGAGGCGGAAGTTATGCGTTCGCTTGCAATGTCCCAGGGTGTTCCTGGAAGTGACATCATTCTCGAAACCAGAGCGTCAAGCACGTATGAGAATGTCGTATTCGTTTACGACTTGCTTGAAGAGCAAGAGTCGAACACTATTTTATTGGTAAGTAGTCCGTACCATATGCGACGCGCATTACTTACCTGGGACGCGCAAGCTCCTGACGTAGAAGTGATCCCGACACCTGTTCGTGATAGCCAATTTTATAATCATGTACGGGGTATCAGCCTAGAGCAACTCCAAGGGTTGTGGCATGAGTATGCTGCTATCTGGTGGTATTGGTGGAAGGGGTGGCTCTGATGTGTGGTGTTTGCGGAGAAATTCGCTTTGAAGATGGGCCCGTCTTCGACTCAGCAATGATGCAGAGGTTTCGTGAACCGCTTTCGCATCGCGGTCCTGATGCGGCGGGGATGTATGCCTCTCCTGATGGCCGGGCAGGCCTGGGTTTTCAGCGCCTCCGGATCGTGGATTTGTCCTCAAATGGCAATCAACCAATGCCGAACGAAACAGGATCCGTTCAATTGGTCTTTAACGGCGAGATATATAACTTCGCTGAATTACGTCACCAACTGGAACAACGGGGTCACCGATTTCGATCGTCTTCTGATTCTGAAGTAATCGTTCACTTGTACGAAGAGCTAGGGACGGATTGTATTTCTGAACTTGATGGGATGTTCGCATTGGCGATATGGGACCAGCACGAACGGAAATTGATTCTTGCTCGTGATCGCGCTGGAAAGAAGCCTCTTTTCTATAGTAAGTGCGCGAATATGTTGGTGTTTGCCTCTGAGATTAAAGCGTTGTTTGCGCATCCTGCAGTGTCGTTGCAGATTGATTCTTCATCTGTTCCGTACTACTTCATTCATGGCTACGTTCCGACACCAAACACTTTTTACAAGGGAATCTATCAAGTTGAGCCAGCGACACTAATGACAGTGGATAGTGATGGGAATATTGCAAAGCGTTCCTACTGGACATTGCAATATCCGACTTGGCGCGATGCGCGGCGGTCTGTAGATAAACGAGAAGTGCGAAACCGGGTGAGGGAGCTTACGAAAGAGGCTGTTCGCAAGCGATTAGTGAGTGATGTGCCGCTGGGAGCGTTTTTGAGCGGAGGTATCGATTCGAGCATCGTAGTTGGTTTAATGACTGAATTAACTGATCGTCCGGTCAAGACATTCAGCATTGGCTTTGAGGGGGACTCACGATACGACGAAACTTCATATGCAAAACTTGTCGCTGAAAGATTTGGAGCAGATCATACGGAATTTCGTGTAAAGCCTAACGCGATCGATCTTGTCGAAAAACTTATTTGGCACCACGATGGACCGTTCGGAGACTCTTCAGCTGTGCCAACATTCATTGTGTCTCAGCTCACGCGCGAACATGTGACAGTTGTACTGACAGGAGATGGTGGCGATGAACTTTTTGCCGGATATTCTCGATTCTACGCTGGGCTGCTTGCAGAGCGTATTCCCCCAATTATTGGAACGATGCTCAATCAAGTTACAACAAGTTTTGGTGCTGTGCCGAGTGACCGGGATTGGCGGGCACGAGCACAGCGTTTTACGAGGGCGATGAATCTTCCGTTGTATGAACGAATGACTCGTTGGAGTAGTCTCTTTTTTGATGACTTAGAGTTATTGCTATCACCAGCGCTTCAATCAAAGTTGCCAGCCATTGATCGGTTGCGATACATCGATACTGAGAGGGGACAGATGGAACCACTGTCCACTCTTGGTAAATTGCTTCATGCAAATTACAAAACCTATCTACTCGATGATTTATTGGTGAAGACCGATCGCTGCACGATGGCAAATTCACTTGAAGCGAGGTCACCTTTTTTGGATACCTCACTGGTTGAATATGCCGCAACTATTCCAGACGCACTTAAACTTCGTCGTGGACGAACGAAGATTATTTTACGAGAGGCATTTGCTGATTTACTTCCACAGAAAATAATTACGCGGGGGAAAATGGGATTCGGGGTGCCATTCGGCACATGGTTTCGGACTGATCTTCGAGAATATCTGAGCGATTTACTCTTGGTTGGTCGACCGTTGTGCGCAGATTACCTGTCAACGGACTATGTGCGTCAACTTATTACGCGTCATCTTGATGGAAAAGCCGACCTGGGTCTGCAGCTGTGGAGCGTTCTCTGTTTTGAACAATGGCTTCGTATTTTGCCTGATTGGTACCGAAATTCTACTGTAGCCGAAAATAGTGGTTCAGTCGTTCGTTAGCGGTGAGGGTGCGTCTTTTCCAAAAAGTTTCTCAGTTGGGTATGAATGCACGACCAGTGCCCAGAAAGCAGGCGAAGATTGTGGATGTAGCATGTCGTCTCGAATCGCTTTTCGCAAGCTTTGATCGTACTCATCAGTTTGCATTTGACGTAAATCGCCAATTTTCTTAATCAGTAGTGGCCAAGTGATAAAGTCGTAGTGCAGCCTGTTACAGGCCTTCCCGCCAAGTCGATACAAGACCGAATACGAAAACGATCCAAACAGTTTCGTGATTTGTGAGATCGTTCGCGGTGTGTATTGCCGGACACCGTGTAATAAATAGAGCAGTAAACACGCGGCGGATGGGAAAAGATGAATTTGTACTGTTGGCCGTTTATTCTTGACAATGAAATCCTTGAGTGCGGAGAAAAAGATTAAGTCGTCGTCAAAATGTTCGATGGCCGATTGAGAGATGAAGAGGTTTGCTTTTTCGGGAAGGTGCTTTCCAACAGTATTCGCATCGACCCGAAGAAACCGAAGTCTCTGGTCTAGGGTCGCCAGATCCTGCCATTGGTTGGAGAAAGTTGCATCTATTCCAAGGTACTGCGCATTTTCGTTATTACACCAGTTGAGTAACTGCGGTCCGTAGCCACCTCCACCGCACCCGCAGTCGACGAACTGAATGTGGCCTAGTTCTTTGTTTATGTCTACCCAAGGCAATGCCTGCCAAAATAAATCTGATAATTTACGGCTAGGCGATGATGTTTGACTTAAGCTGTTCCATTGCGCCTCAGAAATATCGAAACGGAAATCCTCGATCGCCATTGCTGGATCAATGGCCGTATAAGGGAGTTGATTGTTCAACCAGTTCAATGCGAGATACGACACCTTGGCCCAGGTGTTCAGTTTGCGATCCGCGTTTATACGATGAAGAGACGTTGATGCCGAGCCCATTACTAGATTACGTGCCGAATAGCGGATTCGTGTCCAGGTTTACAGAACAGTGTGTTGTCGATCAGTACTAAATCCAGTTCGGTTGATGTCAACATTTCTAGTCCAACTTCGCAGAAATTTAAAATCGGTTCACCGCCAGGGTTGAAGGATGTATTTAACAGGATAGGCATGCCGGAAAGTTGTTCGAATTCCTTTAACGTGCGGTGTAGCCATGGGTTGTGATTTTCACGAATTGTTTGAACGCGGGCACTGCCATCTACGTGTGTAATTGACGGAAGTTGTTCGCGGTATTCAGGCCGCGTATGACAGATTACTGACATGTATGGAATGTCGACGTCCGTAGTGAAGTAACGGAAAGCGTCTTCGGCAGTTACTACAGGCGCGAATGGTCGGTACCACTCGCGATGCTTCACTTTGTCATTCAGTAATGTTTTCATTCCCGAGTGTAAAGGGTTGCACAAAATAGATCGATGTCCGAGTGCTCGTGGTCCTATTTCATACCTACCTCTAATGACGCCGACAAGTTTGTTTGCGTAAATCAATCTGGCGATGACGCGAGGAATGTCGTTAGATGGAAGTTCATGATGAGGGTAACTCTGTTTGAGAGTTGGAAGGTTGGACAGGTCAAATGCGTCCGTTCCAAGATATGGTGATAAAAACTGTTTGGCGCCCGTGAACTTCTTAACGTCTGACTGGAAGTACGCATAAAGAGCGGCACCGGCAGAAAGACCACAGTCTGTCGAATTGGGTACAAAGTGACATTGTTGGAACAGACCTTTCTTTTCTATGCGGTAATTGGTGATTCCGTTTAGAGCGCAGCCACCCACAACACACAAATTAGGGCTAATGCCTCGGTGGTTTGCCAGTAGAGTGATAACTTCCTCTGTCCATGCGTGTTGCACTGTCTGGGCTAGATCTTGTGACAATTCATGTTCCGGGCCTGGAAGTCGTAATTCGTATTGAGTTGGGCCAAATATATTCTTGATTGTTTGACGAACACTGTTATTCGAATCTTGCTTTGTCGGTTTTCGGAATGGCCGCAATTCTTCTAGGTCTTCCAAGCCTACAGAATTTATTCGGTGGCCTTTGCCGTAGTTACGCAATCCAGTCACTTTGAAAGCTGGTCGCTTTACGTATTCTCGGACGTACCTACGCGCAGAGGCGATCCACTCCGGTCGTACGTGACCGTAGGCAGACAAGCCCATTGTTTTTCCAGCGGTGGAACCCGCGACATCCGGTTCAATAGCCAGAATGTAACCGAGATTGTTGTAGCTTTGTCCAAAACGGACTGGGCTCTTCTCGATATAGGTTAGAACACCATCGGTGCCGTGAAACAGTACCGTTTGTCCGTCGTTTCCCATACCATCATAACTAAAGATAACGGAGTCAGCGTACGGAGAAGAGTAGTAGGCTAGAGCTGCATGACTAAGGTGATGGTCGACATGAAAGGTTTTTGAAAAGGTGAATCCATTCTGTTTGAGTAATGTGAGTGCATTGTTGTATTCGTCTTTTCGGCCTTGATTTTGCACTGCAATGACATCGAATGTGTAGCCCCACGTTTTCGATACGAGTTCGAGAAAACGTGAAAAATCATCGACATCTACATACTGAAATCCTGATTCGTGTCGACCCGGTTCAAGCGTCAAACAGTGCAGTTTGTAGCGTTTTTGTCGAAAGTAGCGTTCGGCTTCCATGATGCCGATGACGGTACCATCAACAATCAACGCGACACTTGAATCGTGACCCAATGTGATTCCAAGGACGTTCAAACGATGTCTCCTAAAGTTAGAAATCTGTCAAAATTATGGTTAAGTACGCAATCGTCGAAGACGAGAGTACGTATTGATCGAATTAGTTATGGTGCAATGATACGCGTCCGTCGAAGCAATCGCCACGAACTTGAGGTAATCGGATGGGGTTAGGTGGACATTTGCTATGGTCGTCAGTAGTTCGACGATTAAATGAAGACTCAGGTAATCCTGTCCGTGTGGGCTATTTACCGGGCCTTACGGACTTGCTCCGAGGAGAGCTAAACGATAGGAGTCGTTCAATTCGAGACGACATTGTTTTTCGAGACAATCCTCGGATCGATCCTCAACAAACCATCAAGAAACATCGACTTTTTGTCGCAGTTGATCAGGTCGTTATTGCGGCCCTGAGATTGATAGGAGTGTTATGGATCTACGAACGATTCATCTTTTGGATCGTTCGTTACGTTCGGCGTCGGTCCGGAACTTGGTATGCGCATATTGATATGAGGCTTCACAGCTATGTGGCACGAGAGACGCCAGACCGGATGGTTTGGAAGGACGGAGGCCACATCGTCGATATTCTTCTAGCCAATTACGGACTGACGGCAAGGGATTACGAATGTGAAATGTATTTTTCGACTGATGAAGAGGAGGCAGTCAACCGCCTACAAGAATCGCTGAAGATTGCGACGAATTTTGTTGTTATAGAACCCCATTCGAATAGTCAGTGGTTTGGTGATTTGCGGGAGTGGCCCTTTGAGCGATGGGAGCGTGTTGTTGAGTGGTTGAGCGATCGGAATTATCCCGTTGTGCAGATTGGAGAAGGCGGTAGTTCTGTTTTACGAGGCGCGATTGATATTACTGGACGTACGTCTTTTCGAGAGGCTGTGTTGCTTATGAAACGCGCTCAACTGTTTTTGGGACAGGAGGGTGGGCTTATGCACGCAGCGAATGCGGTTAACGTTCCAAGCGTTATCGTATGGGGCGGTCTGACAATGCCGGAGTTCGCTGGCTACAGCAAGCATACGATCCTATGTACACGCGTCGATTGTGCTCCCTGTGGGCTGCGGGGGAATTGTCCGCATGACAAGAAATGTTTAACTACGGTCGAATCGGCCGACGTTATTTCTGCCGTTTCTGGAACGTTGACATCGAGTAAAACCGCAGTAGTCTAGATCAATCGTTCTGAGGATAATCGGTTCTTGCCTGTTAAAAGTAATGACTGCCGTGGCACAATAGAGAACCCACAAGGGTTATATGGAGATTCTGCTTTTTCCGCTTCTTTCAGCGTTTGTGCTTGCTCTCTTACTCGTTCCGGCGTGTCGTAGGGTAGCGTCTTCGGCTGGTAAAGTCGCTATTCCTGCTTCGGATCGTTGGCATCGACGAGCCACGCCATTGTTCGGCGGCGTAGCCATCGTGATAGCGACGATGGTGTGTGTTTTCGGTTTTAGTGATGTCACCTCCTTGGCCGTTCCGTTAAGTTGTGCTGCGATCATTTTTCTAGTTGGGCTTGCCGATGATATTCGTAGCTTTCGCCCGAATACGAAGCTTGTCGTGCAAATCGCCTTGGCGTCGGTACTGTTGTTTTTTGGATATCGGCTTGATTGGACCGAGTCACTGACCCTTAATAGTGTGCTGACTGTGTTGTGGGTGGTAGGTATTACGAATGCATTTAATTTGCTCGACAACATGGACGGGTTATGTGCCGGTATCTCGATTGTATGTACGGGCACGTTGATTTTTGCTTTTTCGCCAATTGAGGCAACTTCCGCCACGGTCACGACGGGAATAGTACTCGCTGCGGTGCTCGGATCGGTAGCTGGATTTTTGGTCTACAACTTTCACCCTGCATCTATTTTTATGGGAGATAGCGGGAGCATGTTTATCGGATTTATGTTGTCGGCATTGACGCTGCAACCAGAACTTTCAGCTACGGCGAGTGAGAGTCTCGTGTCAGTCGTGGCTGTGCCAGTATTGCTTGTTCTTGTTCCCATCTTTGATACGACACTCGTGACGGTATCTCGACTACTTTCTGGTCGATCGGCTGCGGTAGGCGGGCGGGATCATTCTTCACATCGGCTTGTGGCCATAGGGTTATCTGAGCGGAAGGCGGTTGGAGTACTGTGGGGGTTGGCGATTCTTGCGGGAATGGTAGGTATTGCGGTCCGAACGCTCAATGAGACGTGGTCTGCGCTGCTTGTGCTGCTGTTTTTCATCGGTCTGGTTGTCTTTGCCGTCTACTTGGCACGGATTCGTATTTACGATGAAGATGAGGTGAGTGCGTCTGGGACCTCAGGGTCGACGCCTTTGGTCTCTGATTTACTCCACAAAGTTGCTGCGGCAGAAGTGTTACTCGACTTCGGTTTAGTGTCGATCGCTTATTACGCGGCCTATCGATTCAGGTTTCCTGATCCGGCTTTTAGCTTCAACTTTCCTGTTTTTATGCAGTCTCTACCGGTTGTTGTGGTTTCACAAATGGCGGTGCTTGCCATCGGTGGTGGTTATAGAGGGGTGTGGCGTTACTTCGGGCTTCAAGATGTTTTGGCCTTTGGGCGGAATGTTGTTGTTGGTACCGTTTTGGCCCAGTTGTTGGTGCTTTATCTCTATCGATTTGAGAGTTACTCTAGGGCTGTCTTTGCACTTTATGCGATTTTATTGTTTGTCCTACTAACCGCATCACGCGCATCATTTCGGATGATCAGTGAGTTTGCACATCGTCAGCGAGACAGCGGAAACCGGCTTGTAATTTATGGTGCAGGTGATGGAGGGGCTATGGCTGTAGGGCAGTTACTCAAGCAGTCTAGTCCTGGATATCGGATGATCGGATTTATTGATGATGATCCAAGCAAGATGCGTATTCGACTCCATCGTTACCCTGTTCTCGGTGATTGTCAGCATCTCATTCAACTTATCGGTAATGGTGATGTTGATACCGTTGTCATTAGTACGTCGAGTATTGACTCTCAGCGTGAGCGAATGATTTCCACGCTATGTGCCCAAAATGGTGTAACACTTTCCTATCTTCGTGTGCATTTTGATGAAATTGTTGGGAAATCGCAGGGAGATTCCCCACTAGGTTACGTCCGTGGATCACGTTCAACGGACTGACTATTGTTCGGGAGTGTTTCGGCCTTGGCCAGCAGTTTTCTGGCGTTTCTATGACCAGTATTCGCATTCAAAATAGCTCGACAGGCCAAACTCAAAATAGAAAGATAAAGGTACTCCGTGTTATCACTCGTCTCAACATTGGGGGACCGTCTATTCAGGCTGTTTCATTAACGACCCGCTTGAAAGCTTTTGGGTGCAAAAGTCTGTTGGTTCACGGTTCGCTCTCACCTGGTGAGGGTGATATGGCATATCTCCTGGCGCAGGAAGGTGTTGAAGCGTTGAAAATTACGGAACTTCAACGCTCGGTCAACCCGACTGCGGATTTGGTCGCTGCATGTCGACTCTACAGGATCCTGCGTATCTTTAAGCCAGATATTATCCATACGCATACGGCAAAGGCAGGAGCAATCGGCCGAATAGTGACGATGCTGTATAACCTAGTGAGAGGCCGCAACCATCCTGTTCGCATGGTACATACCTATCATGGCCATGTCTTTGATGGATATTTTGGAAAACGTTCTACGGCTGTGTTTCTTGGACTCGAACGATGGTTGGCCAGACGGACTGATCGAATAATTGCTATTTCACCTCGTATTGCTGATGAGATTGTTGGGCGTTATAAGATCGGTCGACCAGAGCAAGTCTGCTCGGTTCGTTTAGGGTTTCACCTCACTCCTTTCCTGAGTATTGACGACAACTTTCGGCGTGACTCAAGGGCCCAACTTGATGTTCCGAATAGCAAATTGATTGTTACGACCGTTGGAAGATTAACTGAAATAAAGAAGCACGATTTGTTTCTTGAGATGGCACATAAAGTATTGCTGAGTCGCCAAGACGTTCTATTTTTGATTGTTGGAGATGGCGAGTTGCGTGAGGAACTAGAGTCCATGGCGGTAGCACTGGGATTAGAGGCTGTGGTTCGTTTCTTAGGGTGGCGGCAGGACTTATCCACTATTTACGCCGCAAGTGACTTGTTTGTGTTGACGTCAAGAAACGAGGGAACGCCAGTGGCGTTAATCGAAGCGATGGCTTCCGGTCTTCCGGGGGTAAGTACGGACGTAGGAGGGGTTCGTGATGTAATTACAAATCCTTCCGTTGGTGATGTTGTTCCATTTGGTGCTGCTGAGGATATTGCACGTTCGGTACTGTCATTATTATCCGATGATCATGCTGAACGGAGACTGATGGGTGAGCAGGCTCGCGATGTAGTTAGCAAGCGATTTAGGGTCGAAAGACTTGTTGAGGAGATCGCCGACCTCTATGAAAAGTTAATTGATAAAGAATAAGTTTTTGTAGTGAATTCTGGAACAGAAGTTTGTCAGACTACGGAAACGGATCACTTATCAAAACTTTCTTTCCTGTTCTATCCTTCGCTGTTATTTCTCCAACCATGACTCCTAGTTGTCGGTGATCGTTGCTATTCGGATCGACAGCGGAAGGTATCCATGTGGGGAAAACATTGAAATCCACTCGGTGAAAGTCTTGATGGCCATTCGTTGTGAGTGGGATGACAACCTGATGCCACAAATCATCTTCGAGTACGGTTGTATTGGCCGTGTGATCATTCGTTTTGATGGTAACGGTTATAGCTTGCCCAGAAACTCCAGCGGCAGCACGTAGAGGTACGGTGATTTCCTCTGTATTTCCTGGAAGAAAAATTGTCGCATTCTCTCGACTCCACCGATATTCCGTTCCCGCTCGCAAAGGAACGGGAGCTATCCCACCGACAGTCTCCCAATCGTAGAAGCCGTAATCGATGCGGGTGAGGTCTACGTCGTTACGGTCTCTGGTCGCTTTAGCAAATGTGAGAGTCGCGACGATGAGTGTCCCCGTTATGACAATGATGCGAGGTGTACGAGCGTGTCCGGGTGCGTGCCGAGAAAATAGAGCTTGGGCTTCGGTGCTGTGCTTGGTCTGATGAGCCATGTTATTGAGGGCGCCTAAAAGTCCCAGCGCGATCCAAAATGGATATCCGACAATCGCGATGATTAATGGTTGACCAGCCAGGCAGGTCAGCAAAAAACAAACGACACCCGCGAAGGTTCCCGTGAGGAGCCAGTTATTTCTCGGGAACTTGATGTGTTTCCATGATGAGCGGAGTGGTGTGTAGAGTGACAGAACAAATGCTATGAATCCAAGAATTCCAAGCTCTGCTGCAACTTGGAGAAAATAATTGTGAGTATTTGTCCGCGCGCCGAGATACGTTGAGTCATTCAGAGTGAGAAATTCTGGCGAGCTAAATTGTTCCGATAAAGGATAAAACTGGCTGATGCCGACCCCGAAGATCGGTTCCGATGCTGCCATACGCATTGCTGTGAGCGTTAATTGCCAACGGTGCTGAAGCACTGTTGGCAGGTAGTTCATGACAGCTTCCCAGCGGGAGATTACAGCGACTGCTACGATAACTGTAACTCCGAGAGCACTCCATAGTAGCTGTTTTCGTTGACTGGTTGCCAAGTGCATCAGTTGGAAGCCATATAAAGCAATTAGGGTAACAACAGCAGCACCTAAAGCGGCTCGACTCCCAGACAGAAGCAACATGACTGTTGTCGCAATGGCGCCGGTGAGCCAAAGTGGTGAAAATCGAGACTGTCTTCGTATTCCACCGACGGCGATACCTATGATGAGTACAAAGAATGATCCAGCTGAGGACACCTTTCCCGTAAAGCCAGCCCATCTAGTGTCCGATGCGATCATGCTCACAAACGTGCGTACAACGCCGTACTCTTGTGAGTCGGCACGGTCTGTTGTGAATCCGCCCGGTATTATTTCAGGTGTTTGAATACCAAGAATTGCACTTGAGACGCTTGCGACACACGCACCGAGCACTAATGCCGCTGCAACTCTTCGCGCGGTCTGCTGATTCCGTTCAATCGTATTTTCCGTCACAAGCGCCAACAAAATACCAGTGACAAAAAGAATGGTCGTCGCGATATATTCGAAACTCGCTGGTCTGACCCAGATTCTGAGATCTCCGACTTGGTCGTGGTAGCCCGTTACTAGGTAACCGAATACTTGATCAATAAATGTTGCCGGATAGTCTTGCCAGAGTTGCTGCGTCACGAGTTGCGCTACACACGAACCGACGACAACGAGTAGTAGAAGGTAGAGCCAAGGATGCGGTGGGCTATCGTTGGAACTGGTTGTTTTTGTCACGATGCGGCGAAGCATTACTCCTGCGAGAAATGCGAGTACAAAACTTTCACTTGTTCGAACGGGATCCGCGTCCAGCGTACGGTTGATTATGAGGCCAAGGGGTACTACTGCTGCAACTATCAGGAGTCCATATTCAGGTTTCCAAAAAGATGCCAAGGCAAGTCCGACAGCAAATACTGTCAAGATCATGTTTGTGTCTGGCGACCAGAGAATGGACTGTGCAAGTGCGAAAATGATTACGAGTAGCACCACGCGACCAAAGCGCACGATGTTTTTCCACGGTGTCTGAATTACTGCCGGTGCCGTCATCCGACTGGCGACCACTTCGCGTTAAAGCCTTTCTCCAATAACGGCGTAGTCGAGATGAGTGAACATCAAGTCATTCAACTTATCAATATTATTGTTGAGTGTCGCTACGGCGTCATTAAGTTCTGCAACCGGCTTCGGATCTAGCATCACATGTTGCAGTTTCGATTCCTCTGGAAATGCTGCACTATAACGAACAGTGGTGCGTTGAAAACCATTTGCTGTCAGCAAGTACTTTAGAGTGTCTGGATGGAGGGGACGCACATGCGTGATGTCACGGATGTATGCGTCAAAGAATGCAAACCAACAGGCCGGATTAATTGTTTCAAGAATGATTTTGGAGCCTGGTCTTAATTTTTGCGATGCTGTAGCAAGTAGTCGTACTAGATAATGGGGTTCTAGGTGCTCTACTACCTGTGCAGCGAAGAGTCCTCCAAAAGAATGATCATCTTGTTGTTGCAAAAACGCTAACGCGTCGCCAACGTCTGCGTCGAGACCACGACGATGACACTCATCAACCATTTCGGCGTTGATGTCTAGGCCCCTTGCCTGAATCCCGGATTCTCTGAGCAGATCGAGAAACTCTCCTCGTCCGCAACCAAGGTCTAGTACGTCTGTGGAACCGTGAAAATATGTCAGGTATTCCGTGAGTCGAGATCGGATTTCTTCTGGTGCGCCACGGAAAATATTTTCAAAGCCGACGTAGGTAAATTCGTCAAGTGCATCGTCAAGTTGTGTCTGATTCTTGCTTGGGCTAATTTGTTTTCGAGAGTTACCTGTTGTGGAAGTTAAATTTTCGATCTCTCGACGAATCGTTTGAATGCCGTGTTGAAGGTGGCCAATAGAAATACGAAGTTCATCGACGTGTTCTAGAAAGCGTTGTTCTCTGACGAGGGTTGTTTCCCAGCGTTTTTGAATCTCATCGGAGACTCCGTCGATAGCTCCGACCATGCCTCGGGTCCGCTGTTCCAACGTGTTCGTAAGTGAGGCGACATCCTCATTGATTCGTCGACCGATGCCACTTGACTCATACAGTTTGGTGTCGATAAACGGTGTCAAATGCTGCACAAATTGAATGAGCCTTGATTGGAATGCAGTGACTTCATCGATATGATTATTGACAAGTGCAATAACAGTTGAGGTAGCCTTTTGAATTTCTTCCGCATGTGAAACGTTGCGATTAATGTGATCGACCAGAAGTGCGTTGAAGCGTTCCTGTTTTTGAAGGATCGGGCCGATGAAGGTCCATACGACACCAGCTATTCGTGCGCGCCAGCCGCCGGTTCCGATGGGGGCGTCATCGGGAATGATCTGCCAAGTGTTGTTGAGGGGAGAGATCTGTGTATCGTCAAACGGCGGTGGGGCGTGAGGAAGTTCCGGTGGTCGAGCGAGTGATTGGTCTAGTTTAGTGAGTGCTTCGTTGTATTTTTGATCTGCTTCTTCCCGTTCGCGTTTTAATCGGGAAAGTTCTTCTTCCGATACCGTGCGTTTGAACATAACGGGACTCAGGTTCCGACCACGCCGTCGATAGGACTGCTGGCGGAAGCGTACATTTTCTTGGGGATTCGACCGGCTAGATAAGCGAGACGCCCCGCTTTCACACTAAGTTTCATGGCGACTGCCATTTCAATGGGATTGTTGGCACCGGCAATACCGGTATTCATCAAGACACCATCGACTCCAAGTTCCATTGCGATCGCGGCATCTGATGCGGTGCCTACTCCCGCATCGACGATTACCGGAACATTCGAGGCCTCCTTAATAATTTGAATGTTGTTAGGGTTCTGAATTCCAAGCCCGGAACCGATTGGCGCTCCGAGCGGCATCACAGCGGCCGCACCGATTTCTTCGAGTTTTCGGCAGGTGATTGGGTCATCATTTGTGTACGGGAGAACAACGAATCCTTCTTTGACAAGTATTCGGGTCGCGTCAAGTAATGCTTCGTTGTCTGGAAAAAGAGTTTTGTCGTCGCCGAGTACTTCAAGTTTCACCCAATTGGACAACCCGGCTTCTCGACCAAGGCGCGCGGTCCGTACAGCATCGTCGGCAGAATAACATCCAGCGGTATTTGGCAAGAGAAAGTACCGACTTGTATCGATGTAATCAAGCAACGATGTTGCCGAGCGGTCAGTAAGGTTCACGCGTCTGACGGCAACAGTGATCATTTCGGCGCCAGAAGCTTCTAATGCCTGCACCATCTGATCATTTGTGAGGTACTTTCCAGAACCAACGATAAGACGAGAATCGAACGACTTGTCTGCAATTGTGAGGAGATTGTCTGGCATGGTTCTATTATCCGCCACCAACAAAATTCACAACTTCTATTGCATCTCCGCTATTCACGATGGTGGAGTCGTAATTGGATTTTTTTACAACGTTCATGTTGTGTTCGACAGCGACTCGCCGTCTGTCGATGGCAAGATGGGAAAGTAGTCGACCAATCGTTAGCGGACCATCGGTTTTATATGTTTCACCGTTAAGCACAATGTTCACAATGTTTACAGACTACTTCCGCCTAATCTCGCCGTCAAGACGAACGTATTTTGCTCCAGGAGAGACGGTACTAGGCTTGATCCTTAGGGTCTAGAATGTCAGGTGTGACGCCGAACGTACAGAGCAAGTTGGTCGTATGATTTTGGATGGAATTGTCGGCGATGGGGATTTGTGAGTATGAAGTTGTTGGCCGTGTCGCATCGTCACTAAGTAATTGTTGATAGTCGTTGGCCATCATTTCGAGTTGGTGATGAGATTCCCAGTATTGACGTGCTCGCAGACCAAGTTGCTTGCGAAGATTTGCATCGGTAGAGAGTCGTCGCAAGGTAATTTCAAGTGAGTGATCTTCATCAAGAATATCGATCGCAACGCCTAAAGGTTGTGCATCAAAAGTATTCTTCCAGGGATGCGATAGAGTCCATGCCCACGGGGTTAGTAGCATCGGCATGTCACGGTTTAGAGCGAGATCGGTAGTAATGATGGGCTTTCCCATGGCCAGACAGCGGATCATTGATGCAGAGGTTTCGCCAGTGCTCGGCCAGCGGAGACATAAGTATACGTCGGCGGCGGCAAGGTATTGCGGTAAATCTGAATCAGCAATGTAGTCGGTGTACGTAACGAGATGGTCGATCCCGAGCGCTTGCGCATCTGCTTTGGCATCGTAGTGGGCGACGGAATGACCGACCAGTAAAAGTCGAATAAAGGGATGTGTTTGTTTTAATTTTTTTATCGAACGAAGAATTTGTGGTATCCGCTTTTCCGGCGTCAGGTTACCGTAAGCTGCAAAGACGACATGTTCTGATGACAACCCTAACGTTCTACGTATTGAGTTTCGCATACTGTCGTTAAGTGTTGAAGTGGGGTCTGTGACACCCATTCGTATGGTAGTGATGCGCGAGTGCGAATAATTGCGCTGAAGTTCTTCAGCTAATCGAGCATTATGCACGGAAACGGAACGGGCAACTGTCATTGGCACGCCCAGCATTGGCCAGAAATATGTCAGGTGTCCCAGTAGTCCTTGTACTCCAAGTTCAGCCACATCGGAAGGGCAGTCTGAATGGCTAAACGCAAATTCTTTTCGATATGTGTCCTCCCGACCTGTTGACAACAAGGATCGGGCGCGCGAGTGATGTACATGCCCGTCGTGCAAGACCAGGTGCCCTGGGTAATGTGCAAGGTATGGCCACATGTAGTCGTGACATGTTGCATTGCCTAATTGGTAAATCACGTGCTCGTATGACACGCGTTTCCGTTTCCAGACAAAATCATGTGCGTTGAAGACATTAAGGGAAGAATCGACACTGGAGTAAGGTTCGGCACAGTCCGTATAGAGATCAATCTCGTGTTTGCTCGATAGCAGGGGTAATAGTTCCGCCGTGTAATGGGCGATTCCGGAACGTTGCGGTGGTAGCGGAGAAAAGATGGCTACGCGCATATAGGATTCTTGGTCATTTCATCCGATCCCGAACCATTGCATAGAGTAATGGAAACATGACTTCATGATGACCGGTTATTCGATAGCCTTGACCGTCCGGTTGAGTTGGTCTGTCTACTACGTTTTGTGAGGGACGGTAGTGTTGAAACATGTCAAAGTTTGCCGTCACGATTTTGTGCGGCGTGCCGGTTATGTTGCGTGCGATATTAATTGCTTTTAAAAACACTTCTGGCAGAGTGACGGCAGAACCAAGATTGATATACAGCCCGCCATTGTCCAAGTGTGTCACTAATTGTCCGAGTACGAGAAAATCTTTCATCGCAGCACGCCCAAGAGCGCTACCATCGTTCCCGGGGTGCATATGCGCTGTGTCAGCACCGATGGTTACGTGGAGTGTTGTTGGTACTGCGCAGTTGTAGCATGTCGCGAGGATGCTCGGTGCTACGTTGTCGGTCGCTGCTGACAGCAAACATCCTACCGCTTGTCCGAGGCCGTAACTTTCACGTTGGGCAAGTTCGACTGCCTGCCAGTACGCGACAGCTGTATCGGCCGCCATTCCAAATTGACCTTTGGGAAGTCCATCCGAGACTTCTTCTGAGGTGTGCCCATGCATCGCTAGTTCCCAGTCATGAAGGGCGACAGCACCCGTTCCAGCGAAGCCACTGATATAACCCCTTTCGATAAGATCAATAATCAAATGACTCAATCCAACCTTAATCGGATGGGCGCCCATTCCGAGGATGACGCCCCGGCCTCTTTCAATTGCCGAGGCCCAGGCGTCTGCGACGGCTGTCAGATCTGCGCCTTTTAATACGGATGGCATCAGGGCATCGAGTGACGTTCCGGCGGCTGAGTAATTTGTTGGGTCAGCGAGCATTGCATGCTTGACTTTGCTTGGCCGGTTTTCAAGTGGTGTCGTTGTAGCCAAGGAGAGATCAAGTGTGGGATAAGCAGTTTTATTCACGGTTTTTTTTTGATTGTTGAATACTTTTGATGAGTCCGGTAGTCGAGAAGCCTGGCAGGAGAGGGACTAGTTCTACGCGCCCTCCGCGTCGTTCGACGACATTTCGCCCCACTACGTCTGAGATGCTGTAATCTGCTCCCTTTACGAGTATGTCGGGTTTGATCGCCGTAATTACACGTAACGGTGTACGTTCTGAAAAAACAGTGACATAGTCAACACAACTTAATGCAGCGAGCAGGTCTGCCCGTTCGTCCTCCCCGATGAGTGGGCGCTCATTTCCTTTAAGTCGTTTTACGGATTGGTCACTATTGATACCCACGACCAGGAGGTCGCCCAGTGCACGCGCCCGCTGTAATAGGTGTAAGTGTCCCGTGTGCAGGACATCAAAACAACCATTGGTAAAGACAACACGAGAACCGGACTGTCGAGTTTTAGCTAGCTGGCTAAGCAAGGCTGATCGAGAAAGAATTTTTGAACCAGAGGGCGCAAGTGATCCATGCATCACTCGTTCTAGTGCGTCTCGGTCAATAGTACTAGTACCGACCACGCCAACGACGAGGCCAGCGGCTATGTTCGCGCGTCGTGCTGCTTCTTTCAGTGCGGTGCCTTTGAATGCTTCAATGCCCATGACAGCCGTTACAGTATCGCCAGCGCCGGTTACGTCAAATACTTCATGTGTTTGAAACGCAGGAACGTGAGAGTGAGTCGAGTTGGCCGTGGTGTAATCGAACAGGTTCATGCCGTTCTGTCCACGAGTTACAAGTACGGCTTTTGCGCTAGTAATTTTTTGAACATTGTGAGCACGGGATGAAAGATCCTTCGACGGTCCATTTATCGATGTTCCACCTGTTGCTTCGATAATTTCTCGTTCATTTGGGGTGAGAATGTCTGCACCGCGGTACCGAGTGAAGTTTTGGCCTTTTGGATCGACAAGCACTAATACATCATTCTTTGCTAGGCGATTGCGTAGCACTAAATCGAGAATGGAATCAGTCAGTACACCCTTGGCATAATCCGAACAAATAATGCCGCATGCCCGACGACGTACACGACGAATGCGTTGTAAAAGTAAGCGTTCGTCTTGGTGCCCGATCTGATTCCGATCTTCTCGATCGACGCGAAGTAGTTGTTGGCCTCTGGCAATGATGCGAAGTTTTCGCGTTGTAGGCCTGGTTTTTGAAACAACGATTGCAGTTGTATCTATTTTGTGCCGAGCGAGCTCCGCTCGCAGCCATTTACCGTCCACGTCTTGCCCGACGAGACCGGCCAACTTTACGTTGTAGCCTAAGGAGGCCAGGTTCAGGGCAACGTTCGCAGCGCCTCCCGCTCGGTTTGCTTCTCGTTCCCAGTTGAGTACTTGGACTGGTGCTTCAGGAGAAACTCGGGAGACGTCACCCCACACATAGTGGTCGCAGATGAGATCGCCGATAACAAGAACCGGTTGAGAGTCCATTAGTAACGTCTATTGTATCGGTCTGTCTATAGCGAGAGGTTCACTAACGATTTTTACTAATAACATTGTTTAAATGGGTTTGTAATGCCAAGTTTGCTTTATTTTGAGATGAAGTCGTGACTTAGTAACGTGGTTTGCAGAGAAATCTACGTAGCAAGAACGTATTCCATGTTTGTTATGAGGATGTCTCTCATGAAGGGTATGTCTGGTAATAGCCCGGTAACTGTTTTCGGAAACAAGCGCTTGGCGAATCTACTGACGTAGAGATCCTCCTTAACTAGTTCGAAGCCGGCACCAGCAATGGCTTGCCTGAGATTACTGACGGTTACGTGGTAGAGCAAATCGTCGTCTTTGATCTCGCCACGTCGGGCCATTGTGAGAAACGATGAACCGTCAGGAGGCGCTTCAAGCCATGTTGGGTGGTGAGTCGCAATCCACCTGGATGTTGCAAAAGCGGCCCGTCTTCCGATAACCAAATGTAGCGGGATTGGAACTTTTAATCGGGGTAGATGCGATCCGTGGGGTGAGAGATACGGTGCCGTTTGAAGAAACATTCGACCATTGGGTCGCATTACGCGCCTGGCCTCACGCAGGTAGCCTTCGTAATCGCTGACGTGCTCGATTACTGCATGGGAAAGTACGGTATCAAATGTTCGATCTGGAAATGGGAGATGAGATCCATTCGCTTGAGCGAAGGAAATATTTGGTATGTTGAGTTCTGACGCCAACCGTGTTCCGGCATTAGCGAAGCGGTCACTTAGGTCGATTCCGATCACATGATCGGTTTCTTCCGCGACAGAAACGCACATGCCACCGCCACCGCAGCCATCATCAAGTACTTGGCCGAGTTTCGTGATGCCAGCACGCTCAAGGTAGCGTAGAAGTTTCGCGCTACGCCAGTACTCAAACAAAGCGTAGTGATATTCGGAACGAAAACGAACGGCAGCGTGCCGGGCTATGGCTTCGTCGTCAACGACTCTCACTGGTGGTTTCTCTTATTGGGAAGAACAGGATACTTGTTTTGATTAAACGGCATCACGTCTTTATACCTAGATCGCTGGCTTGTCGTCTTTGTTGTTAGACCAACTTGATGATAAGACGGAACGGGCCTGTTGAATCGTAGTTTTGTCAAACACACGTATAAAGAGTAGACCGATTGGGAAACAAGAGACGATCGCGCACCTGATTAACAGGTCCATCATGACAGAGTTCTGTGGGGCTAAACCTAAGGCCAAATACAGCACAATGCCGAATCCAGTTATTCGAAATAGTCGACCGACTTCATAAGGAATTCGATAATGTTTTTGTGCGACTATGAGAAAGGTTGAAGCCAGAACGCATTGGCCGATAACTACAGACAGACCGGCACCGAGCATGCCAAGCCTAGGGATCAGTAACAAGTGTCCGATTATTGTGATTACGGAAGAAATCAACGTGATGCCTGGTAAGCTGCGAGATTGTTTCGCGATGTTGAGAGAGGTGATGGCAAAGATGGTTATTGCCTGAATGGTGACACCAAAGGCGAGAAGCGGCACGATATGTGCCGCGTCGTGAAAAGTTGGCGGAGTCAGAACGCGTACGAGCGGTTCGGCGAATACCGCAAGGCCTAGCGTCGAAAAAACTAAGACACTGAATGCAACTGTTGCGAGACGAGCAAAAAGTTTTGGAGCATCGGAGCGTTCCATCGCTTCGTATGAAAATGGGGTCCAAGCTCGCTGAAAAGCAACTGGGTAGAATTTTAGTACGTTTGCAACGCTGCTGCCCAGTTGGTACAACCCTACGTCACGTAACGGTAAAAATAACCGGAGGAAAAATCGATCGGACATTGCCATAATTTGATGTAGCACGGCATAGGGGACTCGTGGAAGGCCGTATGCGAGCATGTCCTGTACTAATTTCCAAGAGAATTGCCAGGCAAGGAGTGGTTTCAGCACGCGAGATAATGCTAGTAGAAGGACCGTCGATACAAAAAGATCAGCGAGCATGATGCCGATGATGCCGAGTTGAAGACCGACCACCAAAATTAGTCGCGCTGCAACGGTGCCGAGTGCTCTCGCAAATGTCCACGTTGCAAATTGTTTTGGTCGGTTTTGAATTCGAAGAAAGTTGAATGGAAGAAAGAAAAACGCTGCAATTGCACTATTCATCGCAAGGATTGCTATCGCGGTGCCGTAGACATGCGAACCGAGCAGAAGCGTGCTGATCGCAGTAGAACCAGCGACTAGTGCCAATAGAAGGACGGTGTTAGTTCCAAGAAGAAAAATTATTGTGGAGCCCGTTAACGTGCGGCGTGTATTGTCACTATCGCAATCGTAGTAGAACCGGAGAAAAGCTTCGTCGAGGCCCCATTGTGTGAAGGGGCGAAGAAATGCTTCCAGGAGGAGCAAAAGGGCGAGGATGCCGAATTCGTCCGGCGTAAGTACTCGAGTGTAGACCGGAACGAGTAGGACATTGATTGCCAGAATGGCAACATCCGCTGAGCCGTAGACAATCAGGTGTCCAAAAACTCGTCGGACGTTGTCAAACACGGCGCAATAATACCGGATTAACGTGATTTGACTCGGATGTGGATTACCATGATTCACAATGCCGGCAAACGGAGACCTGAGTTCTCCACTTCGTGTCTTGATGGTGACTCCCCATTTGCCGCCGGAGTGGGCCGCGAATGCGATCCTTCCTGCGCAACTTGGGTCCGCTCTCCAAGCATTTCGTACAGAATGTCGATTTCTTGCACATGCTTCGCGGGAGCAATGTCCCGTTGTGGCGCCTATACGCTATGTTCCTCGGCGTGGTCGCGGGTGGTGGTCGCGAACCAAAATAGGGGCACTGATAGCGGCTATCCGGATCGCGAGGAGAGCTTTGCCTCTAATTAAATCGAGTGATGTCATCCATCTGCACGGAAATGGATTAATTGTTGAGGTTTCGGATTGGCTCGCGAGTCGAATGGGTAAACCGCGTGTCCTTACGTTGTACGGCACGGATGTGTGGCACCATGATGTAATGCGCCATCGGCGATTCGGTGCAGTGGTGCGTAACGCCAGAGCGCGTGTTTTTTACAGTGAGGCGTTGCGTGAATTCGCAAATACTTTAGGGCTGGCACCTTGTCCGTCTGACGTAATTTATGCTCCGATTTCATCAACATTTAAGACCTTCGGAAGGGAACAGCGGTCTGAATTTCGTAAAGAACTGAACCTCGCTCAATCAGCGGTGTTGTTGACAGTGAAGCGACTTCACCCTGTGGCCGGATACGAAGATTTACTGCGAGCGATGCCGGCTATCTGTTCCGCTCACAAGAATGTTCGTCTTCTCATTGTCGGAGAGGGTGAATCGCGTGTTGCACTCGAAACGCTGACAAAGAAACTAGATCTAACCAAGAATGTTCAATTCCTTGGCGGTATAAGTAACGAAAAGTTATACCGCTATTATGCTGCAGCAGATCTGTTTGTCCTGCCGTCTCGTCTTGAATCATGGGGGACTGTGATGCTTGAAGCGCTGGCTTGTGGAACACCAGTGGTAACAACGGAAACTGCAGGGGGGCAAGAGGTTGCACGCCTATTTCCAGAGGATGTGAGGGTGACGGCTGTTGATAGCCCTGATGATCTAGCCGCAGTTGTAGCGTTTGAACTGGGAGCGTGTCGTCGGGTTAGTCGAAATGTACACCCACGATTACAAACGCGTTTTAGCATCGAGGCCTGTGCTCGAAACTACCATGCTATTTACCGTCAAGTTCTTGCCGGCCGCGACCAAGCACGCGTGAAGGGATTCAATACTTGATGCAGATATGCTATTCGGGTGATAGGGCCCGCCTGCAAATGCATAACGTTGCAGAGTACATTGGTCGTTTCTGTCTTAGCGCCGACTGTCGGCTTTGGCGGTATAAAAAAATAACTCGTCGTCGTTTTGTCCGGTCAAGTTCGAGAATTTAGGATAGGGTGCGCACGTGAATTGGCTGAACCAGCTTTCAAGTGTTAAGCGTGGGTGGATAGTTGTAATTATTATTGGATTTTGTTCGATACCGGCCGTAACACCACGGTTGTACGCGTCTGATGAAATTCAATATTTCTCTTATTTACGTTCGCTTTGGTTTGACCAAGACCTATCTTTTGATAACGAGTATCGATATTTTTACGATCGCGGCATCGCTACGGCATACGGATTCGAAGAGACGTTTCTCGAGCTGAAAACAGAAACTGGTCACCGGATAAATTTTGCGACAATCGGCCCCGCAATTCTTTGGATGCCGTTCTATGCCATTGCGGATGGGACTACTCGATTGATGAGAACCGCAGGCTTTTCTGTTGCTGTGAATGGATATTCCCGACCTTATCTTACGGCGATCGCGTTCGGCTCAGCCTTTCTGGGTTTTCTCGCCGTCTGTTTGTCTATTTCAGCGGCACGCCGGTTGCTCGGTCGAGGGTTTTTGGCTGGACTGGCTGTGTGGTTTGGTACCCCGCTTCTGTTTTATATGTATCTCGCACCAGGGATGGCGCATGCCTGTTCGGCATTTGCCGTTGCTCTCTTTCTTACCATTTGGCTGAAAGTACGTGAAGACTGGTCTGCTGGCGGCTTGATAGGTCTTGGCGCGGCGGCGGCGTTAATGACTATGGTCCGTGAGCAAGACGTATTTTTTGTCGTGGGACCGGCCGTGGACTATATCTGGTCTTTTGTTGCGGCTTTGACGGCTGGGGACAGAGGTCACGCCAGTAAGTTGACACGTCGTCTTGTGGTTGGAACAACTGCGGCTATTATTTGCTACTTGCCTCAGGTTACCGCTTACTTGATATTAAATGGTCGGATTGGGCCATCACCATACGTAGAAGACAAGATGGCATGGTTGTCACCGTATGCGGCATTGGTACTGTTGTCGGCGGAGCACGGGCTACTGGCGTGGACCCCTCTCGTTGTTGCGGGGCTGGCCGGTATTGGAGTTCTCTGTCTAAAGAGTTTTCCGGGTACTTCTTTTGGAGACTTACGACGTGTAGGTCTTTGTTTGTTTGTAATGTTTGCGGCACAGGTTTATATAAGTGGAAGCGTCGATAGCTGGACGGTTGCCGGTGCTTTTGGTCAGCGACGTTTCGTTGGCGTCACCATAATTCTCGTTATTGGATTAGCAGCTCTTATCAGAGTGACAGCGGAACACTGGTCTCGCGTGATGACGTTTGCGCTGGTGACAATTTGTATCTGGTGGAATCTTGGACTTATGGTTCAGTTTGGAGCTGGTTTGATGGATCGACAAAGGCTTGAGTTGACTCATAATGCATACAATACGTTTGTGGTCGTGCCCAAAATAATTCCGGTAATGGCTTACCGGTACTTTTTTGACCGGACGTCGTTTTACCAAGATCCGGAACGCTACGACGACTCTCGTTCCAGCAGACCGTGAACATACTGTACCTTTCCGATATCAGGTTTCCTCTTGAACGAGCTAATGGCATTCAGACGATGGAAACTTGTTACGCGCTCGCACAGCGTGGACATTACGTCCAGCTTGTAGTTCGCCCTGATACTTGTGTGCCTACTAGAAACCCATTTGATTTTTATGGGTTAGCGTTCACTTCGCGCCTTGTTTTTGATTATGCACCGGTTATTGGCTCACCCGCTGTGCGGCGGGCAATGTATCTGGCGCACGCAATTGAGCAGTTGTTGGATTCTCGGCAGCGGAACTTGGTTTTTACGAGAGACCTTGGAGTGGCTGCTACAGCATTGAAATTTCCCTCTCGGTTACGGGTGCCCATTGTTTATGAGTCTCATGGTTATGCTCCCGTGTTTGCTGAAACATTATCGGAACTTGTTTCCGGGAAAGAATCTGGTGATTCTCGTAAATTACAACGGCTCGAAAAACGTGAACGACGCGTGTGGCAACGTGCTGATGGGTATGTCGCGACAACTCAGGTACTGGTTGATGAATTGACGGGACGATTTGGTACTCGTGAGCGAGTAGTGACATTGGGAAATGCTACGCACATAGGGAGCGTTTCGAGTTTGGAATCCAGGACAGGAAGCGGACTGCCGGTTGCCGTGTACGCTGGACACTTCTATAAATGGAAAGGGGTTGACGTTTTTCTTGAGGCTTTAGCACTGGTTCCGGGGTTGCACGGTTTACTCGTTGGCGGACTTCCTGGAGATCGGGATGAAGCACGACTTAAAACCCTGGCTCATACGCTTGGGATTGATGACCGCGTCACGTTTGCCGGGTTAGTTCCTAGGGCAGAGGTAGACCAGCTCGTTCGTACGGCTACAGTTTGTGTGGTTCCGACAGTAGACACACCTTCTTCGAGGTATACCTCACCATTGAAGCTTTTTGAATACATGGCGTCTGGGCGGCCTGTGATTATTTCTGACCTTCCACCGGTTCGTGAGGTTGTGGAAGACGAACAAACGGCGCTTCTTGTGCCGCCTGGCAATGCTGGCAAACTGGCTGAAGCTTTGCAACGATTGCTTGGCGATAAAGCGCTTGCTACTCGGATCACTCGCCGCGCTTCTGAGGTAGTGTCGAAGTATTCGTGGGTGCGGCGTGCTGAAAGATTAGAAGAATTGTTCCAGACGGTGGTGAATTCAGGATGATTTCAGACTATCTGATCAGTCTTATTCAATGCCCAGAGTGTCAGAACGGACTTACGCAGTTTGAACATCAGTTCACCTGTGATCGGTGCAATCGTCAGTATCCAATTGTTGATGGTCGTTTCGTCGATTTACGTCCTGCGATAGCGTTTGAAGAGCAAACGAAATATCTAGACAAGTCGCTCCATGCGGATGGTCGGCATGAGAGAGTGTCACCTCCTCTGTTGACGGCTGGAGTGAGGCACCGGATGCTTCGGCGGTTACTCCCTTTCATGCCGTCTGACCGGGTTGTTGATCTTGGTTGCGGAAGTGGCCGGGCGCTTTACTGGAATCGCGATTCCGGAGCAGACCTGCTCGGGATTGACGCGAGTCCGTATTTTTCAGAGGAAGCGAGTAAACAGATCGATTTAGTAGTGGGTGATCTTCGGCGATTGCCAGTCGCTGACGGTGCGTTTACGAAGGCGATTTCTTTTGATGTGGTCGAGCACTTATCTCGTGACGGTGTTCGCGCCATGCTAATGGAAGCACATCGTGTGCTGGGCAACGATGGCAAGTTCTTTATCTACAGTCATGTAAGAAAGAATGCTCGCATTGCGGTTGGGCTACGTTTGATTAATCGGATTGCGAGGGCTTTTGAAACTTTCGGATGGATTGACCTTCGGCAGGAACGACTTAGAAAATCTGATCACCTTAATGCTTTGGCTGATCATGTTGATTTTCGACAAGTAGTGTCCGAAGCGGGGTTTCGTGTTGCTCGTATTCGTTATTACACGCCTCTAGTTGGTGGTCTAGTTGAGAATATTTTCATGCGAGTTGTTGAGCGATGGATGGCGCGCCGTCGGTTCCGGGCATCGTCTTCAAACCTGACTGATGAGGAAGCATTGCGTGCTGCAAGACTTGACGCAAAATCCACGATTGATGAAACGGGATGGCTCTATAGAGGTTTACAGGTTGTGACCAAATTCATGATGCTTGACATGATGTTGTTTGGACGATTGCAGTCAGGGCCATTCTTTGCTGTATTAGCGAAGCAAACACAGGTTGACGGCACTCAGCAGGATGATGCAACGTGAAGATACTCTATGTTGCTACGGACCAGCAGGTTCCAGGGCATGTAGGTGGTTCTGTTCATGTGGCTTGTGTCGCGCGTGAACTTGTCGAACTGGGGCATGACGTTAAGGTTCTCGTGTCTCCTGGCGATGGTTTATTCCCTGGCGACGGTGCAGCGTGGACCGCAATGAGTCCTCCCTTGGGATTGCGCCAACTGCGATGGTTACAGACATCACGAGTCACAGCAGTTGCTGAACAGTTTCAACCTGATGTTGTAATAGAGCGCTACTACAATTTTGGGGGTGAAGGAGTGCAGGCGGCACGGCGAGTTAACGCCGTATCTGTCCTGGAAGTCAATGCGCCCATTGTGGATTATCCGGGTTCGCGTAAGCGCATGGTCGATCGTGCGTTGCTGATCGAGCCGATGCGACGTTGGAGAGATTGGCAATGTCGTCGAGTGGATTTAATTGTAACGCCGCGTCGAGAAATTGTTCCTCCGTGGGTGCCACGTGACCGCATTCTTGAATTGGAGTGGGGCGCAGATACTACTCGTTTTGTCCCTGATGCTGTTGGCGACGTTCCATTTGATCGAACACCATCGGATACGGTCGCGGTTTTTGCGGGGGCGTTTAGGTCCTGGCATGGGGCTGTTCGACTAGTCGAAGCTGTTCGATATTTACGTGAGCGGGGCTTGCATCAATTCAAAGCCGTGTTCGTAGGGAGTGGGCCTGAATTGTCCCGTGTGCGACAGGCGGCATTGAAGACGGATGGTGTTCAATGTTTAGGGCAGATACCCCACGACGCTATGCCGGCGTGCTTAGCTGCGGCAGATATTGGCGTTGCACCATTTGATGTTGATGCTCATGCACCGCTTTCCCTTGGATTTTATTGGTCACCGCTAAAGATTTTCGAATATATGGCTGCGGGACTTCCTGTTGTGGCACCGGATATTTCGCGCCTACGGTCTTTGGTTCGTCATGAACGAGAAGGTCTACTTTATGAGGCAGACGACCCGAAAGGTTTGATTAGGGCTCTTGGTCGACTATCAGATCAGCAAGAACGGATTCGGCTTGGGCAGTCAGCAAGGTCACGGGTGGTTGAACATTTCGGCTGGCGTGCTCATTGCGAGCAGCTCTCAGAGGCCATAAACCGTGTGCGTCGGTATTGTGGAGTTTCGGACGCCTAAATGCGCATACTCATCACGACGGATGCATTTCCACCTGTATGTGGTGGAAGTGGGTGGAGCACATACGAGCTCGCAAAAGGATTGCGGAGTCGATCGCACCATGTTGAGATTATCAGGCCATTAGTTGACCATTCCGAGGAAGTGACAGAGTCTTATAAAGACTTTGCACCCAGACTGTTTCCTCACTGGTCACCGTCGGTACCGTATGCGAGAAATTATTTTAAGAATGAACTGTTGTATCGGAGACTAACGAAATATCTCAGCCAGGTCATTCGCGAGAACAAAATAGATATCGTACATGCGCAGCATCGGTTAACTGGTCCACCGAGTGTTGCGGCAGCAAATCTCGAAGGGATTCCGTCTGTTTGTACAGTCCGTGACTATTGGCCAGTGTGTTATTGGTCTGACCTTATTGTCACACCGGAATCTGATGAACTTTGTCCCTCATGTACGGTTTCGACGATGACACGCTGTGTTCGTCCAAGAGCCGGTGCCTTGTGGCCATTGACGGTTCCGATGATTCCGTACATGCGATCGAATTTGGCTCGGAAGCGAGTTGCCCTGTCCTGTGCCACGGCGGTTATTGCGGTGAGTTCAGTAATTGAAAGGGACTTGAAGGCGCGCGCCCCAGAACTGGCGGGTACTATCGTTCAGGCAATTCCCAATCCAGTCGATGTTGAAGGACTTCAGCATACGGCTGCGTCGCTACCAAGTCCGACGACCGGTGATTATGGTTTGTTTGTTGGCAAACTTGAGATAAACAAAGGTGTACTGAAGCTCGTTGAGGCGCTTGAACGGGCTCAGTTTGATTTGCCTTTTTTTGTGATTGGAGATGGCTCAGAGCGTGACCGACTTGAAAACGCGGCGAAGGCGACCGGTCTTGATATTCGCTTTACGGGGTGGCTTCCACGTGACGAAGTACTCGCATGGATGGGCCATGCCATGCTTCTTGCTTTTCCGTCACATGGCCCGGAGTCCCTCAGTCGCGTGTTGTTGGAATCGTGTGTCCTTGGGGTACCGGTTGCCGCGATGAACACAGGTGGGACGGGTGACATTATTCGTCATGGTGAGACAGGACTTCTATCAACGACGGTCGATCAACTCGGGGTAGATATTGGGCGGTTACGGGATGATAGCCATTTGAGACACCGACTCGGTCGTGCTGCGCAAGAACATGTGGATACAACATTTTCAACTCGTGTTGTGATACGTCAAATCGAATCATTGTATGAACGGCTTTGCGAAGCCTGATAGTCTGGCTTCACTGACAGAAGATGCCTAAACGTTTGCATGTTGCAGTCGTTGCTCGTGCCGTCTACCCACTGCATGGAATGGGTGGCCTTGAAAGGTCTGTTGACGAACTGATCCATCAGTTACTGGCGGCGGATGTCGAAATTACGCTCATTACGAGACCACCGGGATACAGGGTGGATACTGATGCGTGGCTCGACCGGGAACGGTTGCACACGCATTTCGTGCCTTACCGGACCTTTCCATACGCCGGTCGACGGGGAACGACCGTTATTGATCGGATTACGGCCTACCCGGTGTTCGGCTGGAGGGCGGGATGGTTAGCGCAGCAACTCGTTCAAGAGGGACAGATACATGTTGTGCACGGGCATGGAGCAAGCGCATTTGGATATGCCGTTGCGCGGTCTCGAGATCGATTTGGGACCGTTCCGTTTGTCTTTAATCCGCATGGGCTTGAGGAATTTGGGTCGGACCGTTCGGTCAGCGCCCAAGTAAAGTCGATCGCGTATAAACCATTACAAACAATCGTTCGGCGCTGTGCTTTGGAGGCCGATCGAGTAATTGCGACAGACGAGTCACTTTTCGACCCAGTGTTGCGCCACTTACCTGTAACTGAAACCGTTGTCCGTGTTATTCCCAATGCGGTGGACATTCAACGCATAGATCGAATTACAGAATCTGTTGTGGGGAGCGAATTGTCTGCACGATACGGGCTCCATCAAGGGGACTCAATCTTGCTGAGCGTTGGGCGGATCGAGCAGAACAAAGGATTTCACATTCTGGCCCAGGCGCTTTCCCGTTTAGCGGTTCACCAACCAGGTATTCGTTGGCGTTGGCTTATTGTAGGCACGGGGACCTATGAGTCAGAGCTACGTAAGCTTTTGAGGCGATTATCACTTACCGAGCGCGTTATTTTTGTCGGTAAACTAGAAGAACGGGACCTTCACGCCTGCTACCAAGCAGCAACCCTGTTTGTTCATCCGACGCTTTATGAGGGCAGTTCTCTTGTTACGCTTGAAGCGATGACCCATGCATTGCCAGTCGTTGCGACACGGGTTGGTGGGTTGCCCGATAAAATTGAAACTGGGGTGAGTGGTTGGCTGGTTAATCCTGGAGATATTACGGGTCTCTCGCAGGCAGTCGGCAATGCCCTTTTGCAGCCTGATCGCTTAAGAGCAATGGGGCGGGCGGGCCGATCAATTGTTGAAAACAAGTTTGCGTGGCCAGCGGTCATTCAGCAATTACTGGGACTATACGACGACTTACTTGTGCAAGGTTAGTTGCGAAGAAGATCTCGAATGGCGTTGATAACCTTTGGCACAGAGACTTTCTCGAGACAGTCTGGTGTTCCGGAGTTGCAGCGCGAAGGTGGGCGACGAATTTGATTGCATGGACGACACCAGAGGTCGGCATGGACGATTTGCCTTTGAGAAGTAAGCGGAGCGTACCGTACCGGATCTGACGGCCCAAAAATCGAGACGACTGGAGTCCCGACACTTGCGGCAAGGTGCATAGGTCCCGTATCACCCGTGACGAGCAGGCGCAATCGTTTTAATACGCCGGCGAGTTCGATCAATGAAACGTGGCCAATAAGATTGATCGGATGAACTGATGGTGAAAGGTTGTTGACCACGGCATTTCCAATCGACTGGTCCGCTTCGCTGCCGAGTAAGACGATGGTGGCCTTGTCTTCCTGTGAAAGAATCGATGCTGTGTCGGCAAATCGTTCTGCTGGCCATTGTTTGATCTGGCGCCCCCCACTCACGTTTATTCCAACCAGTAAAGGATGGGACTCTCGTGGACCGAGCAATTCATCGGCACGTTGCTGCACGTGTGCAGGCAAGGGGCCGAGCAGGTGGTCAGTAGCAAGTGTGTTTTCACATTTGCTCGAGAAGATATGTTGTACGAGGCGCCTGGCATTGTCGGCGGTATGGATCGTGGGTTGGTAGTCGAGCGCATCCGTCAAAAACCCTTCTCCTCCTCCCGTTCGGTACCCCACACGTTGAGGAGATCCGGAAACGGCGAGTAGTGCGTTACTCCGAATGTCTGGTTCAAAGTTGATGGCTAAGTCGAACTCTTGTTCTCGCCAGCCCCAAGCCATTTGTATCGTGGCTTGGACCGACGAGGACTTATCATCCCGCGCTAGCCACGGGACATTGAGGACTTTGATTTGGTCGACGCCACAAATAAGCTTGGCGAGGTCGTCGTTCCAGCTGCCAACGACGAGTTGTATAAATGCATTTGGTAGATGAGCTCGAATGCGGTGTACCGCATCGACTACCATGAGCAGGTCCCCAATTCGTTCAAGGCGGAGTAAGAGTACTCGTTTTGGGATGGAAGTCTGACGCACTCTACGCCATCCATTGATTGTCCCGAGCGGTGTAAGGAAACAATCGAGGCAGCCGACAAGTCGACGTTCGCTCTTCTTATAAATTTTCAGATATTCGAACACGTGTTTTACAAGTTTCGCATGTTGTTACTGAATTACCACGCGGTCCAGCATAACCCCGAGTTCACGGTCGTCTGAGCCCCCTAGGTATTCTTGTGGTACCCAGGTGCTCGTTTCAATCAGTAGTTCCGTGGTTTCTTCACGCTCAGCCACTGCGCGAGCGACATCAGGTGGAATCGATAGCGTATACGGATTAAACCCGGCCGTGACGGAAAACATCCCGAGTGGGACGTCATCAAGAGTTAGTCGAACGATAGGTTCTTCTGAGTCAGTCGGTCGACCACCGTTATTGATATAGAGCGTGAGGGACGTCGCCGTTGCGGGTGTTCCCAGCACCGAAATGAAGGACCGGTCGCGTGTCCATCGGTACGTCACATTATTACGGTCTTGTTGTTTGGCATAAATTCGTCGAACGTACAGGTCATCAGCAGTACCAACATCAAGGTCGAATATTGCTGATGTCATACGACCAGGAACGAATTCGTAGATGCCGTAGTCAAATTCTTTGTGGCGAACAGTAGTTGGATAGGCATTAAGGCTTTGTTCGTACTCCGGAACTTGAAACCGGTCGGCCCCCACGGTTGTAGCGACGGTGCTCTTGGATAAGAGATCAGTGCCTCCTCCGCCAATGAAAAATACGCGGTCGTAAGTCGTACGTGCCCACTCCACAAATCTCCTAAATGATTGTTTGTGGGGAGTAGTTTGATCAAACACCAAAACATTTCGATCGTAGATGTACTCGAGTGGCGTAGCGAGCAAGTGCATATCAGATGAACCACGAGATTCGACTAGAACTAGGTCATTTGGTGTGAACTGTGCTGCCAAAGTTTCGAGTTTTGGAATGACGCCGGCAAACTCACTGTGACGCAAGATGGGTTGAGTGTTGTGCAGGTACTGTGCGCCGAGCCATCCAATGACCAGTACGCCGAGAACGGCGCGAACTAGATAATTCGTCCGGGTGTTCAGCCAGGATACTAGCGACCAAGAGTGTACGGAGGTTCGTGTAAATGCTGCAGCACCAATTAAAAGGAGTGAAACTGGAAGGATGACCGGAAGAAATCGTCTCGCCATCCAGAAATGCTCCGGGACCACTCTGGCTTTATAAAAAATAAAAACCATAAATATTGCGCCGACAAAATGAAATGCCGAACCAGTCCAGAACTTGTGACCGGCAACAATTGTCCAACCGAGAAGTGCCGTGGCCAGTCCCAGTGGCAGTAGGTAGTAGTTTGTATATGTTCTAAGTCCGTCAGCGTCATGGATAGCAAGTGTCCCTCCTGCAGTTCGAAAGAACAGGGCGTAACATGCAAAGATCCAGATTAGAGTTATGAAAATGTGCGGAGCCCATTTGCTTACTATTGCCGCATATGTTGGCCGGCGCAGCGCGGTGACGACTAATAACATCGCCAGTGCACCACTGACGATAATTGTTAAGTGAATTGGCTGGAGTTCATTGATAAACATGATTGGGCGGGCGGCGTAAGGTTCAAGGATTTCAACATAATAGCCGCCTGCGATTACCGTGATCAGAGCAAGAGGGATGAGAAAGTCGAAGCGAATTCGGTGTCCGCTAGCGCCGCCAAGGAATGCGGCCAGGCCCGTCCCTGCAACGGCCAAAACTGCAGTGATGTGAGCAAATAAACTCAGCCCAATAGTAACGGCCGCGATAGTTGCAAATAATCGACTTTGGCTCGAATGTGTTCGTGCGTATGCCAGGAGGCCAGTAAAGATTAGAGCCTGCATAATGATTTCGGCATTGGGATAGCGTGCGTACCACACTTGTGTGACGTGAAGTGCTAAGAGACCTGCTCCGGCAAAAGCCGCAGTGCGACCGAGTAGTTGGGCTCCAACAAAATATATGGCGAGAACTCCAAAGATTGCCCAAAGACCAAGTACATAGCGAACGCCGGTGAGACCATAAACGTCGTAGGCGATTGCGATCCACACTGGGTACAAGTGTGGAAATTGACCAACAACGTTTCCAGCGGATGGGTCCAGAATAAAGAACCCCATGAATCGAACACTGTCGTATCCCCGTTCACGCGGGTTTGTCTGTCGTGGAAAAAATAAATGCCTGTACTCGGGGGGGACAGTGCGCACCACCGAGTCTTCAATGATAAGCGAATCCCGCTGACTAATTTGAACACCTGCGTTGACGTACACACCTGGGTCTCGGCCGCCAATGACGTATTCCGCCGGTGGAACATAAAAAAAGGTGCACAGTGAGAGACCTATAAGAAGTAATGGCGCGAGTACCGTTTGCGTTGGCCGCGTTGCTCCTTGAAGTTGTAGGCGGCCTCGTGGTGCAAGAGTGAGTGCAATTGTGAAAGCGCCATTGACGTAAGCGAGATAGTTGATGTCGTACTTGCCACATACCGCAAGAATAAGTGCGGTCACTGATGAAAAAGTAAGACTAATCGCAACGGACCAGAATAAACGTTCTTCAGTGGAAAGCACTGCTGATGCCTGTCTGAAGCTAGACGAGCATCGAAGCAGAATGGTGCCTGGCAGGAACGCCAGTAGAAGTACAAGCAGCACTGTGTATCCCATCTCAAGTCACCGTAGCATGAGCCTTGTCGCCGCAACAACGTAACGGGTCGTGTTCTTTCAGTCGATGCTAGGAAGGGGCCATTTTCTGGACCGCTTTTTCGTAGACAGATTCAAACCGTTCGGCTAGATGTGACCAACTGTTATGGGTCCGCACGTATTCACGTGCTGTTTGGCCGATAGTTACGCCGAGAGGCCGGTCCGTGCGTAGTGTTTCGATGGCGTTTGCCAGTGCTTTTGCGTCCCGTTCTGGCACGACTAGTGCCGTTTTATAATCGATAGCGACGGACCCGATTCCGCCGGCAGTTGTGGTTATCACGGGCGTTGCTGAGGCAAGTGCTTCGAGTACGACGTTCGGAAGTCCATCCACGTTTCCTGCCGAGTCTCGCACAGACGGAACGGCCACGATATCAGCTACGGTCAGCCAATCGGCTACCTCACGTTGGGTGATAGCACCGAGCCAAATGATACGGTCTGCAATTTTCCGTTGATCTGCCTGTTCACGCAGTTCTCGCCCAAGATCTCCGTCACCTGCAACGACTAGCCGAACGGTTGGCTGCTGTTTCGCAAGCGAGGCGACGGCATCGATTAGATATTCGAATCCTTTCTTACGAACAAGGCGTCCGACACAGAGCACGATACATTGGTCGGCCGTGAGTGAATGCGTCGAACGAAGTTGTGTGCGTGCGTCAGAGTTCGGTTGAAATCGATTGATATCAACACCGTAAGGGATTACTTCACTTTGCAGGTTACTTGCTCCCAATGAAAGTGCCCGTGACCGGAGATCTTCACTGCATGCCGTCACCCACTGGGTTCGAGCAAATGTTCTTTGTGCTGCCAAGGACGCAAAGGAATACTTTTCTGCGACGTACACATCGGACCCATGTAGGCTGACAACGAGGGGGAGACTGCGTGACGCGAGAGACGCTATAAAACCATTAGGAATAACCCAGTGTGCATGAATCATCGTTGCGCGGTGCGTCTCTATCACGCGACGGGTTTCTTTTAGACCGGCATACAACGCAAAAGGCGTAACCGCGTAGGCGCTTAGTCGCATGGATGTATCTGCTTTGAGCGCACTTGCGTAGCCAAAGACGTTTAGGGTTTCAGAGGGAGCATACTGATAAAAGTGAAAGTGAACGTTGCCTTCCCGAGCAGGTCTCTGTATGTCCGGATGCCACGGGGCTACCACGTGCACACGATGTCCTCGGTTCGCTACGCCGTGTGCGATGGGTTCGAGAAAGGTTCCAGTTAAGTCACCGGGAAACCGCGGGTAGGATGTCGTTACCATCACGACGGTGTGTTGTGTCGTCATGCTCTAAGCGAAGCACCCCTGCGAATTAGCGGTTCATACGGTGGAGTCGGTTGCTCGATGGTCATAGTAATTTGTCCTGCTTGAGACCCGTACAGTGATTAGTTGTTCGAGGCGATTCTAGACCACTCCAAAATAAATTATGGATTTCTGAGCTAACTGAGCAAATCAAGCCGTGCACACTGGGCAACCGGTTTGGGCTAAATGAAAATTAGTCGCGAGGTCGTGGTGCAGCGCGGATGGTCGCGATTTGGTCTGAGACAAGACCGATTAGAAAAACCAGAACGCCCAAGACCGTTAAAAGAACAGACGTGTTTGTGACATGCATTTCGGTGGCAATAGTCCACAGTGCGTAGCCGATGCCGCCAGTCAGTGACAAGATACTTAGAGGAACGAAGATTCGCAATGGGCTATAGATCGTGATGACACGTAGAATAATTAAGACGAACTTTGCGCCGTCTCGTGCCAATCGTATCTTCGATTGTCCATCGCGACGACGTGCTTCAGTTGGTTCGAACGTAACACTATAACCAGCCTTAATAAACGCAAGAGTTGTTGTTGTTGGTGTAGAAAATCCATTCGGGAGCAGATGGAGAAATTCTCTGAGGTGGGTCGCTCGCGCAGCGCGAAATCCTGATGTGAGGTCAGTTATCGGATGGCTCGTCAGGTAACTGGCAAGACGATTCAGTAGGCCATTGCCTAGCCTTCTTACTACTGATGCCTGTGTCGATGTTGACCTTGCACCAACGACCAACTCGTAGCTGCTGAGCTTGGATAGTAGGTGTGGTGCATCATTAGGTCGATGTTGCCCATCCCCATCGAGGATAAGAATGTACTGCGCTTCGGCTGCGCGGATGCCACTTTTAACAGCGGCACCATTGCCTTTGTTGTAGGGATGCCGAATAACGCGGGCTCCTGCCTTGGCGGCTTGTTGCGACGTGTCATCGGTGGAACCGTCGTCGACGACGATGACTTCGTGCCACAACCCGACAGACAATAGGTCTGAAACAACTGTTCCGATAATGGTACCTTCATCAAATGCGGGAATGACGACTGACGTGGTCTCCGGTTTAGCCGCGGTCTTATCCGTCATCGGTATCGGTACTCTTTTGCGCAGGAGTTCGACGGATTTGCAGTGAGAGCTCAAGCGATCGCACTCGATACAGCAATTCTTCGGTGAGCTTTCGGCTCGCTGAAATGACATCCGCCATCAACCCAATGAGTATGATTTGGAATCCAACAATCATCAGTACAGCTGACAGAATCAGGGATTGCAGATGCCCTGAACCTTCACCGTCAAAGTAGTAAAAAAGAAATCTCAGAGAAATAGCAAAACCGACTCCAAAGAAAACTAAACCAGCCAGGGTGAAGACCTTTAGCGGTTCATACATCGCGTAGATTCGGACAATTGTTGCGGCTGATTTTTTAATATAGGTAAACACGCTATCGAAAAGCCGTGACGGGCGTGTTTTTTCATTCGTGGCTATTGGAACATGTGCGACGGCCATGCGCTTCTTGCCAGCTTGAATGATTGTTTCGAGGGTGTACGAAAATTCAGAGACAAGTGTTTGTCGTAGAGCCGCTTCACGGGTATACGCACGGAAGCCACTGGTCGTATCAGGAATACGTGTATTTGAGACCTGCCGAACTACCCAACTGCCGATTTGTTGTAACCAACGCTTAGCCATTGGCATGTTGCGAAGCGTGCGAATATTTCGGTCGCCAACCACAATGTCGGCTGTGCCATCAAGCAGGGGGTGTAATAAGGTTGCTACGTCGTCACCTGCGTACTGGTTATCCGCGTCAGTATTAACGATGTAGTCGGCTCCTTGGCGAACCGCTTCATCAAGTCCGGCCATAAAAGCTGCGGCAAGCCCTTTCTGTTTCCGGAATCTGACAACATGATGTACGCCATGCTGTCGAGCGATATCAGAGGTGTTATCGGATGATCCATCATCAATAACAAGCCATTCGATCGTGTCGATGCCCGCAATATTTTGTGGAAGGTCAGCGAGTGTCTGCGGTAGTGTCTCTGCTTCGTTCAGACACGGAATTTGAATGATAAGTTTAGGCACAGGTTTGTTTATCAATCTATAACGAGTTTTTCGATAACGCCATTCCACGTGATCTGTCGTGCTCGCTCATAACCGGCATCACCTAATGACTTTGCTCTTGATTCATCGGCAATACTGTTAATAGCAGCAGCGAGAGCCTCTTGTTCTGGCTCACAAACAATACCGGTTGTGTTGTTTTCGATAAAGGCTAAGGGGCCACCTGAATCGGATGCGGTAACCACAGGTTTGTGCGCGAGAAACGCCTCAAGCGTTACATAACCGAAGTCTTCATCATAAGGCGGATAGATAACTGCCCGGGCGTTCGCGTAAAGATCGATCAGTTCGCTGTCTGTGACACGGCCGCGAAAATCGATCTGGGCGTTTACGGTTTCAGCTCGTTGCTTGAGAGCGAGTTCCTGGGTTCCTTCGCCGACAATGATCAAACGAATATCTGGGTCGGTATGGCGCATTGCATCGACTATTAGATCGATACGCTTGACCGATTCGAGCCGACCGACAGATAAAATATATGAGCCATAGGCTTCATGGTGCAGTTGTTCTGCCAAAGGTGGTGGGTGATACAGCGCTTCAGAATCAAGACCATTAAATCGGCGAAGACGAGCAGCCGTATTTTCTGAGTTGGTGTAGCGGCGTTGGCATTCGCCTAGCATTGTGGTGTCTAGTTCGATGAGTTGTTCACGTAATTTGACGTCCTTTTCTGTATGAGTGAAGTCACTGTATTCGGTTCCACAGAGCTCATAAGCGGCTCGGTATTGATGTATTAGCCAGACAACCTTATTGGGATGGCGGGCAAAATAGGACGGGAATTTTGTCCCGATCACTAGGTCCACCGAACGGCCATTACTTTCACTTAGATCAAGAAGACGCCATGCTGCGGCATGGCCGAGGATTTCTTCTTTCGGATACCACTTAAACGGCACACTGATGAGGTCTGTTTCATATCCCGCCGTTCTTAGATGTTTGACTAGTTCACGTACATGCGATTCAGCCCCACCCGTAACAAAAGGAACCTGTGTTTCACAGACAAGAACTGTTCGTACTGCCATTAGTGTTACTCGTACACGCTCGTGTGCGCGTCATAGTACCAAATCAGTTCGCTACGGTAATGAAAGATGAGACAGGACATATATCGTTTAATGACAGGGCATTGTAGTGTCGGCGGTCTTGGCTAGGCGAGATGCGAAAAAATTGACTACTCAAAAGTGTGGACTGAGTCCGCGATTGACTTGCCCTGATCCCAGCTGTACGATCAAGAAATACGTTAATCGACTTCGCCGTCGGTCGTACCGTCGGCGTTTTTTTCGACCGATCTTGATACTTTTTTCACAAGCGTATCAGGGATTGTTTTTGTTTGAAATTGACGCTATTAGGCTTTCTAGGACTCGATAGTAGGGAGTTGTTCTGCAGGGTAACCACCTTGCGTTTCTGATGTCTAAGCACGTTATCCGAAATGGTTTGCAGTTACCCATAACCGGGCAGCCTACGCCCGACCTGGACACTTCCATTCCTGCTCGGCATGTGGCATTACATGCGGCTGATTATCCAGGACTAAAGCCGAGTTTACACGTGTCCGTTGGTGAGACTGTTGTTCGCGGACAACTACTTTTCGAGGACAAATCTGTCTCAGGCGTGCGTTACACGTCACCGGCTGCCGGCACGATTCATGCGATACACAGAGGCGCTCGAAGGGCACTGCAGTCAGTCGTTATTGAGCAGAGTCGGGCTGAGCGGGAGGACCGAGAGCCCGAAAGTGTGACCTTCGGTTCCTACAGCGGGCGTCACCCCAGTGGCATGACCGGGGATGAGGTGAGAGCACTGCTTCTTGAGTCTGGACAATGGACTGCACTTCGTGAGCGACCGTACGGACGTGTTGCAGACCCAGCGGTTCGCCCGCATTCGATCTTTGTAACTGCGATGGATACAAATCCGTTGGCGCCTAGCAGTGCCGCGATTGCGGACGGGCAGGGGACGTCGTTTGACTGTGGTTTAGCAGCATTGTCGCTGTTAACGGAGGGACCAGTCTTTGTTTGTAGTGGCCCTGCATTTCCACTTCATGTGCCAATAAGTCAACGGATCAAGCATGAAGTGTTTGAATGGGTGCACCCAGCAGGGACGGTTGGTCTTCATATCCACACGCTTGATGCGGTGAATCGGGACAAAGTGGTCTGGCACATCGGACTTCAGGATCTACTGTCGACTGGTCGATTATTTGAAACAGGGCAGCTTGATGTTCGCCGTGTCGTGTCAGTAGGGGGACCGCCGGTGTTGAACCCGAGGTTGATTCAGACTCGGATAGGTGCAGCAGTGGCTTCGCTAACCGATGGGGCAGTTGACGAGGTAGAAGATACCCGGATGATTTCTGGGTCCGTGCTTTCTGGGCGTCAGGCAGAGGGTGACGTTCACGGGTATCTGGGCCGATACCACCAGCAAATCTCTGTGCTGAAGGAAGGACGAAGTCGAGAATTCTTAGGCTGGTTGGGGCCTGGGTGGAATAAATTTTCAACGGTACGCACTTTCGTTTCTTCGTGGTTGTCACGGGGGAACTTTGCGATGACGACGTCAACGAATGGGTCTCCGCGTGCCATTGTTCCGATTGGTATGTATGAACGTGTGATGCCCATGGATTTATTGGCGACTCCATTGTTACGTGCTTTGGTGATGGAGGATGTTGAGCGAGCCGAGGAGTTAGGATGTCTCGAACTTGACGAGGAAGACCTTGCCCTCTGTACGTTCGTTGATCCCGGCAAGACCGACTTTGCACCTTACTTGCGTCGGGTTCTGGACATTTTGGAGAAGGAGGGCTAGCGAACGCCATGAAAGTTTTACGGCGTTTGCTGGATTCGCAAGCGCATCACTTTGAACCCGGCGGAAAACTTCAGCGCTTTTACGCGATTTGGGAAGCGCAGGATACGTTTTTGTTTACCCCTGGTTCTGTGACGGCTGGCGCATCGCACGTACGTGACGGCCTTGATTTGAAACGCCTGATGATGACGGTGGTGGTTGCGCTTTCCGGTTGTATTGCGATGGCGTTTTACAACACTGGGTATCAGGCGAACCTTGCGGTTGCTCAGGGCGCAGCTGCGCTCGACACATGGCAAACCGAACTGATGATGGTCTTTGGTATTGGGATGTTGCCAGATGATGTCATTAGTTGTTTGTTACATGGCGCGCTCTATTACCTTCCGGTACTCGGCGTTACGTTCCTCGTTGGTGGGCTTTGGGAAGTGCTGTTTGCGATTGTGCGCAAACATGAGGTTAATGAGGGATTTCTCGTTACGGGGATGTTGATTCCGCTGATTCTTCCGCCGACGATTCCCTTGTGGCAGGTGGCGCTTGGGACTTCATTCGGGGTGGTCATCGGCAAGGAAATTTTTGGCGGTACCGGAATGAATGTTCTGAACCCAGCGTTGGTCACGCGCGCGTTCATCTTTTTTGCCTATCCGGCGCAAATGTCTGG